>MDTE01073454.1_pt1 | contig 35731 bp, 22 predicted proteins | sample 811231 | NCBI WGS metagenome assembly MDTE01 (sample SAMN05326651, study PRJNA326480) | marine metagenome | isolation source: seawater | place: Indian Ocean: Red Sea | collected 2010
CGGCATATTTGGTCAATGCCGGCTTTGGATCGAAAGTCTCCATGTGGCTATAACCACCGCTGAGGAAAACCCAGATGATTGATTTCGAGCGTGGTTTGAATTGTGGGTTTCCGTTTGGCTGTCCGGGTTGCTGTCCCTTTAAAACCCCTTCGGATGCCAGCATGCTGCCCATAGCAAGGCCTGTGAATCCCATCCCATAATCAGCAGAGCGGCTGATAAATTCTCGTCGATTTAGGTGAGATAGCATGGCGTATAATTCTCTTTAACGAATGGAAATGAAATCATTATGGTTGAACAGAGCACGGATCAGGCCTTGCCGTCTGACTTGAGTATCAAGTTCTTCAGCACGATGCGTTAAGTATTTTTGTGCCAGCTGTTGTTCCTGATCGGTCGGTCGGCGATTCAGGATCAGCAAAAATGCATCTGAAATAAACTGCGAATCATCTGCATCTGCTAATTCTTTTGCGACCGCTAGAGAATTCGAATGAATGATCGTGCCGTTACTCATCGCCAGTGCTTGTTGTGGCACGACTGAAACGGAGCGTCGGTAACATTCTGTCGGGTTTGGAGGATCGAATAATTCCGACATTTTCGAATTACCACCGGCTTCAGGGTAGACTTCGTAGTAGAGGCTTCGACGTGTCGTTTCATTCATTGTTGTATTAAGGAGAACCTGGCCGCCTACTGTGGTATCCAGCGTCTTACCAATTGCGAGGATGCTGTCACGTACAACCTCGGCTTCCATGCGCCCCTGGTTCATTCTCCATAACAAGATGTTGTCTGGGTCTATTTGTTCATTTGCTTCCATAGCTGTTTGTGATGATGACTGTTGGTAGACGTGGCTGGTCACAATTAGGTTGTGGATATGCTTCATGCTCCAGTTGTTTTCGATAAGTTCAACAGCAAGCCAGTCTAAAAGTTGCGGGTGTGAAGGAGGCCTTCCATTACGACCAAAGTCTGTAACGCTTGAGACTATCGGTTGATGGAAATGACGCCCCCAAATATGGTTTACAGCAACTCGCGGAGTTAGCGGATGCCGTTTGTCTGTAATCCAGTTTGCAAGTGCCGCGCGCCTGCCTGTTGAGGTCTTAGAGGTTGACGGGCTGAGACCTCTGTAATAATTTTTGCTGAATTTTGTTGGATTCATGTTGTTGGCGGTTTTTAGGATTGCTTCGGCGGCAGTCACTGCATCGGCTGCTTGTTTAATCGCTGCGTCGCGCCCGTCATCATCTTTGCCCAATTCACCAGCTTTAAATTGAGCTAACATGGCTTCCGCAAGTTCCGCTTCAGCGACGGCTATATCACTCTTGATTCTCATGTCGAGAGCTACTTTTGCGAGTTGGCTGAACTCTTCGTCGGTAAGACCGTCGCGAACGGCTGTATCCGCTTCGACTATAGCCTCGATGGTTGCAAGGGTTTCTGTGGCGGCTGCTAAGCGTAGTGCGGCGGCGCGGTGAGGAAGATCCTGGTTCGCAAGTCGTGAACGTACAGTTTGCAGCGTTTCGTAAGCAGGCTTGGCACTTGTCACTTCTCCAAGGCGCGAAACCGCTGCAAACGCTGGCGCAACATTACCTGTCTTGCTTAAGTACCAGTCTTGAGTCCCGACTGGAGTCATGCCATCAGAGAATAATGGAGGTTCAAAACCGCTACTGAAACTGAAGTCATCCGACTTAAATGTGACATTGTCTAGAAGTACTTTTGAGCCCGTTCGCGTATCAAAGGTGATTGGCTGATTTTTGTGTTTTGCCGAATTCCAGCCGTTTAGTGCAATTGGTACATCATTCACGATGATTTTGTCGGTGGATGTTTCTTTTATATGTACCCTAGCTGTATCCGACTCTTCATGAATGGTGAGGCGGACTTTGAGTCGGCGTTCATCTTTAGAAACATCATATCGGCCAAGGGTTAGCTCGGTGTGTGTTCCTGGTTGATAGCCACGAATCGCTCCTTCAACAAAGCCAAGATACAGTGCTGTACGATGTGTTTCGGTATTTTCAGCCAACTGGAAATTGAAATGTTTGTCTTGAAGGATGGTGAACTCGAAGGTTAATTCAGCGCCTTCAACTAATTTGGTGAACCCTGGAAAGCTATGATGCAAAATAAAGCGGCCTTCGGTGGCATCGAGTAACACTGATTGGTCGCCGTCGATCGGGCCGGATTCTCCGTTAGCGATTGCAGACTCTAATGCTGTGTCAAACTCTAATTCTGCAGCATCTAACTGTCGTTTTAGCTCTGTATTGTCGGAAACGCTCGACTTAGTTTGGTCGTGTGCGGTCCTTGCATCTTCTAGCTCTTTCTCAGCCTTTTTTAGATGCTCCTGTTGAATGTGAGGCCGCGAGCCAGGATTCCACGCATAGATTGGGAGTGTGATTGGTGTGATTTCAGGAAATGGCACGTCAATAAATTCGGGCACGCCAGGCGGAATGCTGCCTCGGTCTCGTTTTTTGTTTCTTTCATCGCCGTCTGTGTAAAACCATGTTGGCTTTTCAGACGCCTCATCGAAAATCCGCACCATTCCTTCACGAGTAACCGGGCGTGAGCCCCCATATGTGTATGGTGGAAATTCGCCAGGGTAATCTTGGCCGGTAACCTGGTCTTGTCGCACGCCCATCGGCTCAAAGAAAGCTCTTAGTCGGAAGTAATCATCATGTTCAATAGGGTCATATTTGTGGTCATGGCAGTGTGCACAATTCACCGTTAGTCCCATGAATGCCTTAGCAGTGTATTCAACGTTGTGACGCATCCATTCGTTTAGGTTTAGCGAGTAATAGCTGCGAATAAGATAGCCGGTAGCGGGCCATGTTGAATCGTCATTGGGATGTAGTTCGTCCGCAGCAAGCATTTCGCGGAGCATTTGATCGTAGCCTTTGTCGTTGCGCAAAGACTCGATGATCCAGTCTCGCCATCGCCAGATTTGCGGTGCACTATTGCGTACATCGTCGAGATTTCTGCGACCGTACCAGTCCGAATAACGCCAGATATCCATCCAGTGTCTACCCCACCGTTCCGCGTACGCATCGGAATCCAGAAGACGCTTTACCACCTCCTCATAGCGATCCTGCGTGGGATCCGCGGTGAATTCCTTAATCTGTTCGGGTGTGGGCGGTAGGCCAGTTAAGTCGATGTGTAATCTACGAAGTAGGTGTGCAGGTGACGCATTCCGGGACATGTTGAGGCCTGCGTGCTCTGCGCGAGAGAGCACAAAAGCATCGATCGAATTGTAAACCCACTCTTGATTGTTCGTTGCAGGGACGTCTGGACGAATGGGCTTGATGAACGCCCAGTGTTCTCTCGGATCTTCTTCCCGTGATTCGTTTGCTGGCGAGTGCGCTCCGGCTGTGATCCAGGATACGAATAACTGCTGTTCTTCATTTGTTAGTGGATGACCAATCGGCGGCATCCGAATTGAGTCATCATCGGACGAAATCCGTATTAGTAATTCAGAAGCCTTGGGATTCTCTACATCAACAACGCTTCCGTTTTCACTGCCCTTGCGAATTAGTTGGCCTGTATCGAGCCTTAAGCCAGCTTCTTGCTTAAGGGCGCCATGACAGGCAAAGCACCGAGCTTTAAGTAGAGGCTTAATATTACGACTGTAATCACTATCGTCGGCGCGCAACGGAAGCACTGTCGCCGAAATAAGCGAAAGTAATAAGCACGTGCATTTGATAAGATTCGAATTATGCATACTCATAATGATATCACCGACAGTGGTTGGATATCAAAGTGAGTGTCCTAGAAACGACTGCTATTTAATTTCGAAGATCGCTTCGATTTCAACGGCGGCTCCGGTTGGGAGGGCGGCAAAGCCAAGTGCGCTTCTTGCATGGAAGCCGTCACCCTCTTTTCCATACAATTCATGGAGCAAATCGCTGCAACCGTTGATTACCAGGTGCTGATCTGTGAAGTCGCCATCGGAGTATACGCAACCGAGAACTTTTACGACCTTAAGACCGTCAAGAGTGCCATGCGTATTGTATACAGACCTCAGGATTTTCTGTGCACAGTCCTTTGCCGCTGCATAGCCTTGTTCGACGGATAGGTCTTTACCTAAGACACCCTTTTGATCACTTGTGTGTCCAGAGGTGATTAGCTGATTACCACTGCGAATGCAGAGGTTCAGGTAACCCGGTTCGATGGTTTCAAGTGATACGCCAAGTTCTTGTGCTTTTTCTGTGATACTCATGATTTCTTAGTCCTAATCGGTGCAATGACGGCATTTATGCGTTTTAAGTTGAACGACTTTGTCGTCTTTCATTCTTGTGTATAGAAGCAGAGGTTGTTTGTTCTTGCTTTGTTAGCCGGCGGGCTAATCACTTTACCGGCATTTTAACGGAGACGGGAGTAATTTGTCAGAGAGTGACAGCCAATTCCTTTAATTCAGTTTCTACCAGATTGAAATGTGGTATGATTCAGATGTTCTAGCACGATGTGGCTGAAAACACGGCTAGATTCGGCTATGAAACAATTTGAAGCAATGTTCGGGAGTAACTCGCATGCGTGGGCAAAACAAGATGAAAAGACGTGACTTCGTAAAGGCAACCAGTACCGTTGCTCTTATTGGCGGTGGTGTTTGGAGTGAAGTCGCGGCAGCTGAATCAACGGCATCAAGCGGGAAACTAAACGTGGCGTGTGTTGGCACTGCTAACCGGGCGGCGGCGGATATTAGTGGTGTCAGTCAGGAAAATATTGTGGCACTTGTGGATATCGATAAGAGTTACTTGGATCGAGCTGCGGCAACTCACAAAAGCGCTCGGACATATAAAGACTATCGTGAAATGATCGACGCCGAAGGTGATCGCATCGACGCAGTTGTGGTTGGCACGCCGGATCATCATCATGCTCCGGCTTCAATCCGTGCTATTCGAGCAGGTAAGCACGTTTATTGTGAAAAACCACTTGCACATACCGTCCGTGAAGCACGGATCCTAGCCGAAGAAGCAGCCAAAGCAGGTGTAGCCACACAACTCGGCACGCAGATTCATGCCGAGAACAACTATCGTCGTGTTGTTGAAGTGATCAATTCCGGTGCGATTGGTGATGTGACCGATGTTCACGTCTGGGTCGGAAAAGGCTGGGGAATGACAAAAGCACAGTTCGACGCGTTGCCGACAGAAGGTGCACCACCTGAACGAATTGATTGGGACCTATGGTTAGGTCCCGCAGAAGAACGCCCATATTTTTATGGTTGGCACCCCGCACAATGGCGTCGTTGGTGGGACTTTGGCCAAGGAACGCTTGGTGATATGGCATGTCACTATATGGATCTGCCATTCTGGGCGTTGGACTTAAGGCACCCAATTAAGTGCGAAGCAGAAGGGCCGGAAGTTCACGATGAAGTTTGTCCGATTGGCTTGACCGTCCGTTACGTATTCCCTGGCAAGAAAGAAGGATCGACAATCAACCTTTCGTGGTATGACGGAAATATGATTCCTCGGAAAATCGAGGGCGAGGCTGTCCCGGGTGCCGGTGTTATGTTTATCGGTACAGAGGGAATGATGTTTGCCGACTATAGTCGCTACCGACTTTATCCCACGAAAAAGTTTGAAAACTTTGCTCCACCGCAAAAGACTATTCCGGATTCAATTGGTCATCACGCCGAGTGGATTAAAGCTTGCAAAGAAGGTACGCCGACATTGTGCAACTTCGATTACTCGGGAGCACTTACAGAATCTGTGCTGTTAGGAAATGTAGCCTATCGTACTGGCAAATCCCTGGATTGGGATGCTGCTAATTTGCGAGCTACTAATGCTCCGGAAGCAGCTGGCTTTGTCACCAAAACCTATCGCAAGGGTTGGGAAGTATAAGTCGCGTTCGGTGATACGTTGCTAATTGGAGTGAACTACTCGTCACCAAGGTACTTCAGTTGAATCTTGGTGTTCTTAAGGTGCTCTTGTAGTGATGCTGCGCCATCCTCGGTTACGGCTGTTCTTGTCACCATCAATTCTTCCAGTTGAGTGAGACCTTCTAGGTGCTGCAATCCAGTGTCTGAGACGGTGGTCGAACCTAGATGCAAGAAGGTGAGCTTCTGCATGTTTGCAAGTGCCGGTAGACCAGAGTCTGACAACAGTGTGTTGTCTAAATTGAGCCACTCCAGATTAGTAAGCGGAGCTAGATGCTCAACCCCGGGATCGCCAATTTGAACTCGCCATAAATTTAGACGTTTGAGTGAGCTGATTCCGCTGAGGTGTTCTAGTCCGGCGTCGAATATTTGACTGTTCTCACTAACATCTAGGTCCTCCAAGTGTTCGAGTTTTGCCAAGTCCGCTAATCCAATATCTGATAGTTGTGTTTGAGATAAACGTAGTTTCTTGAGCGTGGGGATTTTGGCCAATACTGACATTGTCTCATCGCCAACAAGAGTGCGAGCTAAATACAATTCAGATAGGTTCGGTAATACGGTAAGTTTTTCGATGCCTTCTACGCCTATGAATAGGCCATCTAGAAATAACGCACGCAACTCTGTAAATGTTGCTACTGTTTCCATGGCGCCGTCATCAACTGTACAGTCGCCATCAACTCCGTTCATTCGCAAGGCACGAAGTTGCAGCGGCTTGAGGTTAGCGATGCCATCGTTGCTGACGGGACACCCTCGTATATCAACATCTACGATGGTTGTTGCTTTTGCTAAAAACGCCATCGCGTCATCTCGTACATTTGTATCGTTGAGTTTGACGGAACGAATGCGTGTGAGATCTGCGAGATGTGCTAACTTGTCGTCATCGAACTCAAGACCGCGAAAATCCGCTTCTATTACCAGACCATCTGCGTCTTTCTTAAACTGGACGCCGAGTTCATCAAGTGCGTTTAAGGCGGTTGCATCGTCGGTTGGCTTTGGCTTTTCTGGCGTTGCTTCCTTAGTCTCGGGTGCGTCGTTTTTCTCGCCGGAGTCGGTACAACCAAGCGAAATGGTGGTAAATATGATTAGGAGGAGGGCAAGAGTGTATTTCACGAGGTTGATTTCTCAGTGGAAGGTGTATTTTCAAAACGGCGGTACGGTTTAATATAGTGGCGTTATTCAAGCTGTGAAAGTTAGTAGTATGCTCCATGTTGTCTCAACGCGATGAATAAACTACGAGGCATGGATGCAAACTTAAATAAGTTGTTTTTGTTGTCAGGAATCTACGGGAAACAACGTGCTCTTTAATCGCAGGAAAATGCTCCAGTTTGGTACGGCATCTATGATGTTGGATGCTGTGGCTTCACATGCGCTTTGCGTCGACAGCGATGAGAGTCGCAACGTGCCGGGATTTGGAAAGGCGAAGTCGGTTGTAGTCGTTTATGCCAGTGGTGGTCAAAGTCACATTGACATGTGGGATCCTAAACCGATGGCTCCAGATCATATTCGTGGAATTTTCAACCCAATTAGCACGAAGGTGCCGGGAATGCAGTTTACCGATCTTCTTCCCGGCATGGCTGCGGTGGCCGACAGGATAAAGCTAGTGAGGTCCATGTCGCATGATGATCTCGATCATGGCTCCGCTACATATCTGTCGTTAACTGGTAGGTATCATCAGCGCATTTCATCAAATCCGCCTCCACATCCGAGTGATATGCCAACGCTTGGTTCAATTCTTACTCGGCTGAACAATGAACCGCGGTTCGTCCATGATGCGATTCATATAAACGGGCCGGCGCTGGTGCCCTTTTATGCCGGACCAGGACAATTCGGAGGGTTGTTAGGTGGTGCGCATGACCCGTTTCTGATTGGAGACGTAACTGAGGGGGATACTGCAATTCCAGGTTATGACGATAGTGTTGAGCTTGTTCCGATGAGATTGCAGGAACGTTTGGCTTTGAAGGACACGTTGGATCGGCAGAACAGTGGCTTGTTTGCCAATGCGAATTCGAAACGAAATGCCAGAAATTACGCGAAGGCAATGGAGTTGTTGGCTTCAAAAAACGTTCGCGAGGCTTTTGACCTGTCAACCGAGCAAGAATCCACGCGGTTGTCTTATGGCATGAATCGATCTGGGCAAGCATGTTTACTCGCTCGTCGCATGGTCGAGGCTGGTGTTCCGTACATAAACGTGATTTTCAATCATTCCAACCGTGGACAGGATCGAGAGCCACAGGATACAGATTGGTATGGGTGGGATACGCACAACGATATTTTCTATGCGTTAAAAGAGCAACTCGTTCCACGTTTTGACAAAGCAGTTCCAGCATTGTTGTTGGATCTGGAGCAACGAGGTTTACTGGATCAAACGCTGGTAGTTTGCATGGGTGAATTCGGACGTGCACCACTTATTGCTATTGAGGAGAACTTCGAAGGGACTAATCCCGGCCGGAAACACTGGGCGCGTGCCTATTCGGTGTTTTTCGCTGGAGCAGGGGTTAAAGGGGGTGGTGTGGTCGGCAGTACTGACCGAACCGGTGGGGATGTAGTGTCTCAGCGATACGGACCATGGGATATTGCAGCGACGGTATTCAATGCGTTGGGCATCGATCCACACGGTCACTACTTAGACCCGCTTGATCGGCCGTTTGAGATATCCGTTGGAAATCCGATTCGAGATTTGTATTCCTAGGTAAGTCCGGTCTCGGATGCATAAGCAAATTAAATATAGATATCTAAGTTCGATAAGGTTCTGATAGACTTAGATTGCGGTTGCACGAAAACGTACGGGAGTATGCATTTGCATCGTCGTGAATTTTTACAAGTTGGTACTATGGCATTGGGTGGAATGCAGCTCAATGAACTGCTGCATGCGCAGTCGCTTGCAGGTAACCGTCGCAAACAGAATTCCGTCATATTCTTATATCAACACGGTGGCGCATCACACTTCGAGACTTACGACTTAAAGCCTGATGCACCATCAGAGATCAAAAGCCAATTCTCGCCGATTCATACAGTTGTGCCGGGTATGGACATCTGCGAGCACTTTCCTCTACAGGCAAAAATAGCAGATAAATTCAGCTTGATTCGATCGCTCCACCATGACGTAAATATTCATAGTGACGGTGGAATCATCGCTCTAACTGGTAAACGCCCGGAGGTGTTGGATCCAAGTAGCCAGTCTAAGAGTGAGCATCCGGATTTTGGTTCCATTACAAGTGCGGTATTTGGAATGACCAAGAATTCACTTCCACCCTATATAGCAGTTCCGCAAAAACCCTACATGACACGCCCTACGTATCTCGGGGTGCATCATGGTGCATTTGAAGTGAGTGACCCTTCGGCGGACGGTTATAGACCACCGTTGTTAAGGCTGGCTGCTGGAAATGAAGCGTCTCAATTGGCGAATCGTCGCGTGTTGCTGAAGCAATTAGATAAACTGAAAAAGTCTATTGAAACTGAGGGACAGCTTAGTGGTGTGGATGAGTTTCGAGACGCGGCATTCCAAATGCTGACCAGCGCCGAAGCAGTCAGGGCATTCGATATCTCGGCAGAAGGAGATGACCGTCGCAAAAAGTATGGTCTTGATACATGGGGGCAGTCCTGCTTGCTTGCGCTTCGTCTGGCAAAAGCCGGTGTGCCTGCAATTAACGTCTATTTCAATACACCCAAAAACGGTCCGGAGTTTACCAACTGGGACGATCATCCTGGTAACGCAACGCGTCCTGGCCACTTTGCAAAATATATGAAAACGCGTTTGCCCTACATGGATCGCTGCTTGACAGCATTAATCGAAGATATCTTTGATGAGGGACTGGATGATCAAGTAATGGTCGTGGTGGTAGGAGAATTCGGCAGGACTCCAAAAATGAGATACGGACCGCCTGACAATTCCTATGGTAGAGATCATTGGCCTCAGGCGTATTCGGCGCTCGTGTCTGGGGGTGGTTTGAAAATGGGGCAGGTGATAGGCGCGACGAATCGCAACGGCGAACATCCAACACAACGTCCGACGACTCCTCAAGATTTGTTAGCAACGGTGTACCGCCATTTAGGCATCGACTTAGAAACCTCTTTTAACGATTTCTTTGGTCGACCGATTCCGATTCTTCCACATGGTGCGCCCATCTCGGAATTGCTGTAAGATGTGTTTAGAGCTCAGTTTAAGTGCTCACGTTTAGCGGGATCCATGATAGGTGAGAAAAATGAAGCGGTTGTTTGTTGTTGTGGCAGTTTTACTTTGTATGCCAATTGTGTCCGTGACCGGAGAGAAACAGAAATGGATATCGTTGTTTAACGGCAAGGACTTAACCGGCTGGACTCCCAAGATTCGTGGATTTGACCTTGGAGTTAACCATGCAAATACATTCCGTGTAAAAGATGGTGCTTTGCAGGTGGGTTACGAGTCGTATGAGAACTTCGATAATCGCTTTGGTCACATCTTTTATAAGTCTCCGTATTCACACTATCGATTTCGCATGGAATATCGTTTCATCGGCTCACAGGTGCCTGGTGGTCCTGGTTGGGCGTATCGAAACAGCGGCATCATGCTGCACTGTCAGGATCCGAAATCGATGGGCAAGGATCAGAATTTTCCCGTATCGATAGAAGTTCAGTTGCTTGGTGGCAGAAAAGACGGAGACAGAACCACTGCAAATCTTTGTACGCCTGGAACCAATGTAGTAATGTCAGATGAGCTGAAGTTGGCTCATTGTATCAGTTCCACGTCCAAAACATATCGCGGCGACCAATGGGTCACTGTCGAAGTGGAAGTACGAGGCGGGGAAGTGATTAAACATATTCTCGATGGAGATGTCGTATTGCAGTACGACAAGCCCCAGCTTGACCCTCGTGACGGCGATGCCAAAAAGTTGATAAAGGGTGACGACTTGAGCTTGAGTAGTGGTTATATTTCGCTTCAATCGGAAAGCCATCCAGTGGAGTTTCGAAAGATTGAGTTGTTGCCGTTAAAGTAATCAAACTGTTTAGTTAGTCTGCGAGGTCCAACCACTGCCAGCAATACCAACTTGCGACGGACGCGAATGGGTGCCAGTTTTTCGCAATTTTACGCATTTGCTCCGGAGTGGGGCGTTGTTTTAGTCTGTAAATTGATTGAATACCGTTTGCAATACCGAGGTCGCCAGTCGGTAGGATGTCTGGGCGGCCAAGTGAAAACATTAGGAACATGTGAGCCGTCCATACACCGATGCCCTTTTGTTCAGTAAGGGTGTGAATCACACAATCGTCGGAGACGTCCTTTAGTGTCCGAAGATTGAGTTTTTTGGAAGCGACATTCTTGGCAAGTAATGCTATGTAGCTTGCCTTGGAATCGGATAGTCCAACGCCTCGAAGTTGCTTGTGGTTTAGCTTTTGCACTCGTGAGACAGGTACGCGTTTGTCACCAACCAGTTCCTGAAATCTTCGCCAGATGGTAGCTGCTGCTTTAGTGGAGAGTTGTTGACCAACGATCGAACGTGAAAGCATGCGAAAGGCGTTTGAATCAATTCTTAACTTGCACAGGCCAACTGCTGAGATAACCTCACCCATTCGTTCATCATGTTTCCTGAGATGGCGAATTGCGTTGCGGTAGTCGTAAGGTTGTGCCATGTTGTGGAGCGAAGAAAAGCAGTTGGTGGTGTTTTTGAGTTAGGCCTAGTTTGTAGTGTCCGTGTTTGAGTGTAAAGGGTAAGAGTTGTGAAGTTTGATCGACAAAGCTGCGTAATGCAGGGGCGGACGATAAGCGAGGACGTATTAGGGGATTTACGCGAGCACGATATATCCCAATTAAACGAGTTAGACTTTTCAAGGGAGATGCGAGAGCATGGATACTTGTTCTTGAGAAGTGTCATTTCTGCGAAACACGTGGAGCAAGCAAGAACTGAGGTTTTTGAGCGTTTACATGAAGTTGGTGAAGTAGAAACGCCAGATGCAACTGGCGTATATACAGGACAAAGTCATCGCCAAGAGACAGTTGAAGATCTTGGAGTGTTCTGGCAATCGGTGAGTGAAGGCAGAGCGTTGAGGAATGCGACTCACGGTGAAGAGATTCAAGGTGTGATGGATGCATTCTTTGGTGAGCAGTCACAGTCACATGATTACTTGTTTTTAAGGCCAGGTGTCCCTGGACGGTCAACGCACCTGCATTATGACAAGCCATTTTTCGCGCGTGGAAGTGACCGAATTGTCACGGTTTGGACCGCCCTTGGTGAGATTCCTGTTAGACGTGGGCCGTTGGTTGTAGTTGAAGGTTCGCAGCGGTTTGATGATTTGCTTGATGCCGCGTATGCCGTGGACTACGCTTCGAACGACACGCCGCTTGTGCAGGTTATGCAACATCCCGAGGAGTTGGCACGAGAGAGAGGAACGCGGTTATTGACAGCGGATTTTATGCCTGGCGACGTGATTATATTCTCGATGTCCTTGTTACACGGTTCGTTGGACAACATGAGCAAGTCATGCAAGATTCGACTTTCTAGTGACGTGCGCTGGCAACCAGCATCTGATCCGGTGGACCCTCGTTACCGCGGCCCAAACCCTCTGGGCACAACCGGAGCCGGCTACGCCGAACTAAACGGCGCCAAACCCCTCACCTCTCCGTGGCACACTCGCTAATGTTAGACTGTCCTATCCTGGGTTTGTCAGTGGGTTTAAGTACTTCATGGGTGCTGAAGCGGCGATGAATCGATAGGCGGCTGCTGATGGCAAACAATGGTATGCCGGTATTTCAACTGCACCATCGCTGACAGTCTGGTATCGGTGAGCGGCCGCTTTGTTTGCTACCATGTATGTATTCAAATATTAGATTCTCGAGTATTGGTGTTTTCTGGCTATGAAACGTGTTATTACAACAGCGTGCTTACTACTGAGCTTTTTTTCTGCAGAGTTAATCGAAGCGAAGCCGCCAATTCAGGTGTTTGTGCTCGCTGGGCAATCGAATATGGAAGGTCAGGGTGTTGTAGATCTTGATCACGAGGAATATTACAACGGTGGTAAGGGAACTCTGAATTCAGTAATTGAGTCCGACAAGTCAGGTCGATATCGGCATGTTATTGACGAACAGTCGAATTATCTGAAACGTGATGACGTATTCGTTCGTTTCCAAACTCGCCAGGGATTGAAGACCGGTGGATTGTCAGTTGGCTTTACTGGCTACCCAGGGCAGCATCATATAGGCCCAGAATTTCAATTTGGGCATGTAATTGGAAATGAAATACGTAAACCGGTGTTGTTGATCAAGACGGCCTGGGGTGGAAAAAGCCTCTACAAGGACTTTCGTCCTCCATTAAGCGGCGGTATTACAGGGGAGTATTACACGCGAATGCTACGTGAGGTGGATGAGGCATTGGCAAATATTCAGAAAGAAAATCTAGAATTGGCGGGCCGGCGCTACGAAATTAGTGGATTCGTGTGGTTTCAAGGTTGGAATGATATGTACGACGAAGGTGCAAGAAACGAATACGCGATCAATTTAGCAAACCTGATTTTGGGAGTTAGAGAGGCGCTGGACAGGCCCGAACTCCCCGTCGTTGTAGGAGAACTTGGTAACGGGGGGAGTGATACGAGTGACAATATGCAATCAATACGAGACGCACAAAGGACAGCTACACTAGACCCGCGACTCAATGGGAACGTCCGATTCGTACAAACTCATCAATTCGCCCGACCAGCGGACCAGTCTCCAAATGTTGGTCATGCTCATCATTGGTTCGGCAATGCAGAGAGCTATTTCTTAATCGGCGATGCCTTCGGTAAGGCCATGCTCGATTTGCTTAAACGCTAGGGCAAATACGTAGTCATTTCAGGTGCTTCTTTAGTTTTTTAATGGCAGAACATAGACTGTCCATGAATTCCGTTTCGGGATTTATAGACTCTCCATGAATTTGTGAAGTTGTTTTGGTAGGATAGCTCGTGAAATCGGGAGTTAAACATAGACTGTCCATGACTTGGAGGGTGAAATGCGCGGGATTGTTGCTGCTGTTGTTGTTTTGGCGTTGAGTGTTAGTGCGAATGCTGAGAACTGGCCTGGATGGCGGGGGCCGAGAGGTGATGGAACGAGCGTTTCTACAAATGCTCCAATGACCTGGGATGGCGAGACCGGAGAAAATATAAAATGGAAAGTCAAAATCCCGGGTACCGGTCACGCTTCACCAATAATCTACGAAGATCGTGTGTTCGTTGCCGGGTGTCTGCCTGATACGCAAGAACGCGTCGTCTACTGCGTCAATCGTGACAACGGTAAAGTCCTTTGGCAACGCACCGTTGTGAAGTCTCGCCTAGAAAAGAAGCATTCACTAAATAGCTTCGCCTCGGGAACACCTGCTACAGATGGTGAAACCGTTGTCGTTTCTTTCCTGAAAGTTGGCGATAAAGAAATTACAGCCCCAAATGTCGGTAGTAACCGATTGATTTACCCCGGTAAGATCATCGTTGCAGCCTTTGACTTTGACGGAAATGAAAAATGGAAAGTCGATGCCGGAGAGTTCATTAGTGCCCATGGCTATAGCTCATGCCCCGTTTTCTATAAGGATCTGGTAATCCTCAACGGTGATCATGACGGTAAGTCATACATACTTGCTCTAAATAAGCACACCGGAAAAGTTGTTTGGAATGTTCCTCGACGATACGGTATTCGAAGCTACGTCACCCCGATCATACGTGACATCGACGGTCGTACTCAAATGGTGTTCTCCGGTAGTAAGCACATCATTAGCCTCGATCCGGAAACGGGTGAAGAACACTGGGTTATCGAAGGGCCGACGGAGCAATTTGTTGCTTCCATGGTATATGACGGCAGTAAATTCTACATGTGCGCCGGTTACCCCACGTATCATGTCATGGCAATTGATGGTACTGGTAATGGGGACGTCACAGAATCTGCAGTCAAGTGGCATGTAAATAATGTGCGCTGCTATGTTCCGTCCCCCGTCGTTATCGGTGATTATCTAATCGTGGCAGATGATCGCGGCACTGCAAATTGCTTTGACACCAAAACAGGCGAACGACACTGGCAGGATCGTCTCGGCAACCACTTTAGCGCCTCGCTGCTCGCCGTGAATGGCCTAGCCTATATGCTTGCAGATGACGGTACGATGAAAATCGTAAAGCCTGGCGCTACGCTCGAAGTGGTTGCAGAGAATAAGCTGCACGAATTCTGCTACGCGTCACCCGCTATCGCTGGTGACGAGTTGTTTATTCGTGGTGAAGAACACCTATACTGCATTGGCAATACCACCAAGTGATATGGCATTGCGTTAGCAATAATCGACCCTTGCAACAATAATCCTCTGCCCAATAAGGACCCACTCTCATGAATGAGCCTTCAGTTCCGATGCGCCGTCGCGAATTCATTGCCGCATCGGCAGCATGTGCGCTTGCTCCCACCGTTCTCACCGCCCGCAAGACGGATTCCAAAGAGGTGATCCTTGGTGAAGGTAAATATGCCTATCGAATTAATCACAACTGGGCACAACTCCCTGAAAAGTACTCGTGGCAAACTACACACAATGTCGCTGTCGACAAAAACAATAATCTTTACGTAATTCATGAGGGACGTGAGGATCAAAAAGACCACCCGTCGATTTTCGTGTTTGACCCGGAAGGCAAATTCATACGGGCATTCGGCAACCAGTTTCAGGGTGGTGGTCATGGCATAGAAGTGCGGGAAGAGAACGGCGAAGAGGTTCTCTACGTGTGCGCATATCAACAAGTGAAGTCTTTCGCCAAATTAACTCTTAAAGGCGAGACGATTTGGGAAAAGTACGCTCCGATGGATTCCGGCAAGTACGCAAAGGATGAAGACTCCAAACGAGCGAAGATATGGGGTCGTGATCGTTTCATGCCCACGAATTTTGCGTTTCTTGACGACGGAGGTTTTCTCCTTGCTGATGGCTATGGCAGTTGGTTCATCCACCATTATGACAAAAACGCAGAGTGGCAAGGCTGTTTCGGGGGCCCCGGGAATGGTAACGGTACATTTAATACGCCACATGGTATCTGGATAGACCGTCGCGGAGACGAACCTGTTGTTGTAGTGTGCGATCGTGCTCACCACACTTTGCAGAGATTAACGCTGGACGGTAAGCACCTGGAAACGCAAACCGGTTATGGTTTGCCAGCTAACCTGGATTCCTTCGAAGATTTGCTTTTGGTGCCGGAATTGCATGCCCGCATTACTCTCATTGGAAAAGATAATAAGGTCGTTGCTCAGCTGGGTGATGATGTAAAACGCATTACTAGCACTGGTGGTATACGAAATGATGAGAAGCAGTGGCTGGATGGCAAGTTCGTCCACCCACATGATGCTTGCTTTGATAATTTTGGTAACATCTTCGTGGCAGAGTGGGTCGCAACTGGACGTATTTCTCGCTTAGAGTCAATCTCTTAACTGTGTATCAGTAATAAAGCCACTTAGGGGATGTTTTGGCAAAGATTACAGTTCGGCATGATGAATTGGCGGCATTAGTAACGCAGGCATTTACCAACGCTGGAATTTCTGAATCCGACGCAGCTATGGTCGCCGACAGTCTCGTCGATTCAAATCTGGTGGGTCACGATTCACATGGTGTGGTGCGTGTTCGCGGATATCTTAAACAGATCCGCCTCGGTAACACCAACGTCGAATCACAGCTCGAAATCCTGAATGAAACCGGATCGCTGGTGGTTTGTGACGCTAAAGCGAGCCTTGGCCAAGTGGCAATGCGTCAGGTGATTGACAAGTTGTTGCCGAAGGTGCGAGAGCAAGGTGTGGGTTCGGCCACTGTAGTCAATTGCGGGCATGTCGGCCGACTTGGCGAATGGACGGAGCGGATTGCCAGTCGGGGTTTCAGTTGCCTGATGTCGGTCACGGATAACGGGGTACTCAAGTGCGTAGCCCCACCAGGTGGTAAGCGTCCAACCATAAGTACGAATCCACTGTCTATTGGTGTTCCAACGGCCACTGGGCCGATGGCTGTTGATATTTCAACTAGTGCCGTTGCCAACGGTAAAGTTCTGGTAGCTCGAGCAGCCGGTGAGGACTGTCCGCCCGGTTGGCTAATCGATGCTGAAGGAAATGCAACAACAGACCCAAATGTGAGATATACCGAGCCAAGAGGTAGTTTGTTACCCATGGGTGGTGAGCAGGGATACAAAGGGTTTGGCCTGGGAGTCTTCCTCGATTTTTTGGTTGCCGGGCTTTCCGGCGGTTTCTGTCCTCCGGCTCCAGATGGCGCAACGGGATATAACAACGTGCTGCTGGTTGTCTGGGACCCCGAATCGCACAATGGCTCCACGCACATGTACGAACAGGTTAAAAGGCTCGCTGCCTTTGTTCGAGACTGCCCAACTGTTGAAGATGCACCATCTATCCGACTGCCGGGTGATCGCACTCAGCAATGCCGTCGTGAACGACTGAAATCGGGTATTCCAATCGATGAAACAACCTATGACGAGATAAAGATGGCAGCTTTAGGTGATTAGCTGCCGAGCATGGAAATAAGGAGAGAGTAAGTGAAAAACCAAGATAGACTCGTGCGGTGCTTTGTCGCTTTGATAATGACCTCTGTCTTGTTCGCGGGCGGCAGGTCCGTGAACGCACAACCTGATGAGGAAAAGCTCACCCCTGACAGTATGAGGCAAGACGGTGTGCCACAGGGGGAGATCATCGGGCCGATTGTTTTTAACAGCAAGGTGTTCCCTGGAACGGTGCGAAACTACTGGGTTTATGTGCCGGCACAATATGATTCGGGAAAAGCAGCATGTCTGTGCGTAGTTCAAGATGGCCTCGGACGCGCTAACGGTTTTAAGTTGCCCATCGTAATGGATAACTTAATTCACAAGAAAGATATTCCAGTAATGTTGGGAGTGTTCGTTACACCAGGTGTCGTGCCTCCCGTGCGTCCAGATGCGCAGCCTCGTTTTAACCGTAGTTTTGAGTACGACGGAATGGGCGATCGGTATGCAAGAATGCTTATCGATGAGTTAATTCCAGAGGTGCAAAAGCGATATAACATTAGTGACGACCCAAACGATCGCATGATTACCGGAGCTAGTAGTGGTGCGATCGCGGCATTTACCGCGGCATGGGAACGACCGGATGCATTTCGACGAGTGTTCACTGCGATCGGAACATTTGTCTCACTACGTGGTGGAAACGAATACCCTATTCTTATCCGCAAGTTCGAGCCAAAGCCAATTAGAGTGTTTCTGCAGGATGGTAAAAATGACAATAACCTGTACGGCGGTAGTTGGTGGGTTGCGAATCAAGATGTTTTGGCCGCGCTCCAGTTTTCCGGATATGACGTGGATTATCGATGGGGTGAGGGAGGGCACAACGGACGGCATGCCGCAGCGATTACGCCTGATGTTATGCGATGGCTTTGGAGAGATTATCCAAACCCAATTACACCTGGGCAGGCGCCCGAACGTCGCACCGACTTAGTGATTCCTGGTGAAAACTGGGAAATGGTCACCAACGGTCACCAGTATTGCGAAGGTCCAGCCATTGCGCCAAACGGTGATTTGTATTTCTCTGATGTGCCCAGTAGCAAAATTCACCGTGTAAGCAAAGATGGCTCCGTTTCAGTTTTTGATGCAAAGAGTAAGCGTGCCAACGGTTTAATGTTCGGCCCTGATGGCCTGCTGTATGCATGTCAGACGGAATCTCGTTCCATTGTCAGATATGCCAAAGATGGCAAACCGAAGGTCGTGGTTGCAGGAGTTGACTCAAATGACATTTGCCTTCTTCCACACGGTGGTTATTTTACAGATCCAAAAAATAACAAAGTATGGCACTTCACGTATGACGGCAAGAAACAGGTCGTTGATGAAGGTATAGAATTTCCGAATGGTCTTATAGCCACTCCAGATCATGCGTTTCTCGTGGTGGCGGATAAGTGGGGAAGATTCACCTACTCATTTAGGATTGAGGAAGATGGCAGCCTCGCGAATAAACAACGTTTGGGGCACGTGCACTTGCTTGATGACGACAGACGTAGTGGCAGCGATGGTATGACCATTGATAAAGAAGGGCGCGTATACGTTGCCACACAATTAGGAATCCAGATATTTGATCAGCTTGGTCGTTGTCATTTGATCCTTACGAAACCGGGATCAGGTTCTCTGACAAATATGACTTTTGGTGGTGAGAAAGGTGATGTGCTTTTCGTAACATGCGGCGGTGCTGTTTATAAGAGGAAGCTTAAAACAAGTGGCGGATTAAGTGTTTCAGAAGCCCGCAAGGTACCACGGCCGAATCTTTAGGAATCACACCCCCCCCTTGAAGGGGGTAATTATGCTGGGCTTTTTTATATAAAAAAGGGATGCTGGGTATATATTCATATCGAAACTCATTTATAGATAAGCTAGCATGAAGCTAGTAAGACTGTGGTGGTGCGCTTAAATAGCAAAAGCAGCGCCGTTTCGACCATGTGACAGGACAAAACTCATGCGCAAAATCGAGCGATTCTTAGCAGTAACAGTTCTTGCCATGACTGGCGTTTTAACGAGCCAAGGAGCTTTGGCTGCACCGGTAGACGGTGTTCTTGCCAGTGAAAACGCTGATTTGGGCGTCGAACAAGCTCCTGCGGCAGCAATAAGCGACTTGGCATTTCTGAGACGCGCAAGTGTTGATCTCGTAGGCCGTATTCCCACAAACCAAGAGATCGACGAATATCTTGCATGGGATAAGGCAGCTCGTCGTGGCAAACTGGTTGAAAAACTAGTTGACAGTGACAGATTTGCTGACCGCTGGACGATTTTCTTTGGCGATATGTTGAGAATCCGATCAGGTGCTACTGGCGGCTCCGCGTTACTAGCATATGTGCATAACGCATTAAAAAACGACATGCCATACAACGAGCTCGCTCACAAATTGATCGTTACAAATGGAAAAGCGAACTTCACGCCGGAAGTTGGCTTTGTGCTAGGTGACAATGCCGATCCGTTTGCGTTAGCGAGTGTAACAAGTCAGGTGTTCATGGGTATTCGCATCGGCTGTGCTCAATGTCACGATCATCCGTTTGATGTGTGGACGCGAGAGGACTTTTATGGCTTAGCAGCCTATTTTGGCAAGACGCGTCGTCAGCAAAGTAACTTTACCAATGCCGTTTACACCACGGAAGCAAACGACTCAGTCGTGATGTGGCCACCGCTAGACGATTTGCAAGCCGAAGACCGTTCTCAAATGAAACCAAGGTTTCCATTTGAGACTATTGCAGCTGCTGATTCTCCTGAATTCATAAAACGATTTGACAAAATCGTTGCAGCAAAGGCCAAAGCGGAGTCAAAAACTGACGACGGCCCAAATATTGATGACCTCCTGGCGAAGTCGGATGATAAAGTCAAAAAGACAACCAGTAATAGCGGTTTGGATGAATTGGGCGTTGAGTCTCAGGCAAAGAAAGACATCCGGTCGATCGATGTCAAAGCGGCGTTATATAAGCACAGTGAATGGCGTAACCAACTTGCAGACAGTGTCACCAGCCCCCGCAACCGCTACTTCGCACGCAATATCGTAAATCGTTTGTGGAAGGAATTAATTGGTCGGGGCTTTGTCGAACCGATTGACGATTTCAGAGCGGATAACCTGCCCACACATGAAAAGACGATGGACTTCCTTGCAGAAGAGTTTGTTGCAACCGGGTTTGATTTTCGAAGCCTGGTTAAGACGATCGCTCTTTCAGACGTATACCAGCGAGGCCACGCTCCAAACGGTATCGATGCTATCGACAGGGAGGTGCTTGAATCTTCGTTTCTTGCATTGCCAATGCGTCGCATGCTCAGCGAAGCGCTGTTTGACAGCATCGTGACAGCAGGGCATCTATTCGAAGCAAAGCACACAGCAGGTCGGAATGAGAAAACAATTTCTGTTGCGGTGCGTGTACCGCTTAAGCCGGAAGGTGACGACGAATCCGTAAAAGTCGTTGGTGATGGTGAAGATCTGGCAAACATCGTAACGGGTGAGAAGCCAGAGATGAAGAAACCGGAGATGGTTGCTGCGGGATACCAACTGGAACAGGCAATCGAGCTGAATTTCGATGAACTTCTCACCAAGAAAGAAGATGATCTGAAGCTAGAAGCCATGCAGATCAAGAGTGCTGAAGAGCTGGAAGCCGAGCGTATGATGGTAATGGAGCGGGAAACACGGCCGGGTATGCGATATCGCACGGAATACGTTGATCGAATCATCGATGATAATCCGAGATTCACGTCCTCCATGAGGATGGCTGCGCCGGCACCTGCTGGACATTTCATTCGTGTGTTTGGCCAAACATCTCGTGAAGAGCTCGGTGAATTAAGACAACAAGAGCCGTCGATGAGACAGGCATTGATGATGTTAAACGGTAGCCTCACAGATCATGCATCTCGCGTCGGCGACCTTGAGCCAATGTACGCATTGGTCGCTGGAGACAAGGCAAGTGTCGATGCAGCCGTGACACTAGCGTATCGAGAGATTCTTACACGTGACGTTACGGCAGAAGAATTAGAAACGGCCAAAGAAGTTGTTGGTTCTGCTTCAGACCTTGAGTCCGGCATTTCCGACCTTCGTTGGGTATTGCTTAATTGCAATGAGTTCAGATTTCTTCCGTAAACTAACAACCTATTTGAACGTATTGTTTTAAACCAGATTCCATTTCCCGACATTTTTAGGAGCCAACACGATGTCATGTAAGGGATACAAAATGACACGTCGCGCCATGATAGGCGCAACAGGAGCAACCGTACTCGGTCTCAGCGTAAGAGACTTGATCGCATACGCTGGCAGTAGTCACGCCCCTACAGCAGAACATGTAATTCTGTTTTGGAATGGCGGTGGCATGAGCCATGTTGACACATGGGATCCGAAGCCAGGTCGACCGGTTCAAGGTGACTTGGAACCAATCAATACAACAGTACCGGGTATACAAATCTCCGAGATTTTCCCGCAAGTTGCTCAACAAATGGAACACGCTGCCCTTATTCGATCCATTGCGGGTACGCAGGGTGACCACGGACGTGCAACATACAACCTGCAAACGAGTTACTTGCCCGGGCCAAACTTGCGTCATCCTGGTTTCGGCAGTGTGGTTGCTCACGAACTTGATCAAAAAGGTGATTTACCTACTTATGTATCTATCAGCGGACAGGCTCCCCGCGCCGGATATCTTGGTCAAAAGTGTGAAGCGTATTACGTCTCAGCTCCTGGGGACAAAGATCCTTACTTGGCCTTCCCAGAAGGTATCGCTGAAGTACGCGGTAACCGCCGTCTGGAAGTTCTCGAGAAGTACAACAAGAAGTTTGCTTCGAAGAATGACGATCCACGGCTGTCGGCAACTCAAACGTCAATCGACGATGCAGTTCGCTTGATGCGAAGCCCAGCATTGGAGGCGTTTGAATTGCAGAAGGTACCATCGGAAACGCTGGATCGATACGGTGACACTGCATTTGGGCGTGGAGCATTGTTAGCTCGCCGTCTAGTCGAAAACGGAGTGCGGTTTGTCCAAGTAAATCGTGGTGGATTCGATACACACAGTAATAACTTTCCCGCAATGCAGGCTCATGGCGATGTCATGGATCCTGCCTTAGCTTCATTGATACAGGATCTAAAAGATCGTGGAATGCTAGACAAGACTCTCATAATGATGGTGAGTGAGTTCGGCCGTACACCACGTATCAATGACAATGCTGGCCGCGATCACTGGGCGGCTGTATTCTCCTGCTTCATGGCAGGCGGCGGAATCAAAGGTGGTCAGGTGATCGGTAGCAGCGACGAGGATGCAATGCGACCTCAGGACCGACCGGTTGAAGTTGCTGACTTACATGCAACCCTATGTCACGCTTTGGGAATTAATCACGAAAAAGAAGTGATGACTCCATTGCAACGACCAATGAAACTCGTCGATGGTGGCTCTCCGGTAATGGAACTGTTCGGCTAGTCTTCAGACGTGTTTAAGGCAAAAGAAGCAGCCTGGCTGTGTTGGCAGCCGGGCTGTTTGCTTCAATGGACTGAAGTGAATCGTTAGTGGGAATGGAGGCCCCTCGGTATGCCGCATGGCATTTCGGATTAAGTAGTTAACTTATTTTGGGTAGGGGCGGCAATGACGCGTTCACGTTGCTTGCTATTGTTTACCGGTTTGTTAATCGGTTTGTTCTCTTCGTTAGACGTAATGGCACAGGACTCAGAGGATGAAGAAGTTCGTAATCCTCTCATGCGGGGCTCACTGATCGAGGATCGAGCAGCTCGCAAGCTGATTGATGCCGGCGACGCTCGCTATGAAGCGAATGAGGTTGAAAAAGCGCTAGAGATCTGGAAAAGCGTCATCGAGCGATATCCGCGCAGCAAGACTCGCTATATTGCGCACATGAAGCTGGGTGTGCACTTCCTCGATATTGATCGGGCGTTTGATCAAGCACGTGTACACTTTGAAACCATTGCGACTGAAGAGAATTCTGACGACGCGCAGCGTGCGGAAGCTACGCTCAAGTCCGGAGTGTGTTATTTCCACTCGCGTAAGTTCGGTAAATGCTTTCTCATAATGCGTCAGGTGATCGAAGAGTTTCCTGTGAGTTCGCAGGTAAACGAAGCATATTATTACATCGGTCTGGCACACTTCGAACAGGGCCATTACTCACGAGCCATTCAGGCGTTGGAACGCGTCGGAACCACATTAGATGCTGACGACACCAGTGCAGACAAGCTGGAAGCAAGCAAGCGATTCTTTATCAAGATCGAAGACGCTGACTTGGCTGTCCTCGATACGGACGAAAGCGTCACTGTTCTCGTAAAGAGTAGTGGTGGAGACGAAGAAAAGGTAGCTTGTCGACCGATTGGCCGTAATGTGCGCGTCGTATTGGGATCTGTAATGACAGGACTTGGTACACCAAAACCCGGCAATGGTATTCTTGAAGTCAAAGGGACAGACAAAGTGTCGGTAGTCTATATCGACGCTCATACTGCAGAGAAGCAATTGGATCAGGAAGTGCTGCAAGAAGTTCAAGTTGTGGCAAACGGAATTGTACAGGTAACCGATGGTGCGTTTCGCGAGACGGTAAATGGTGTAGTGTTGGGAAAAAGCATAAATGTCCAGGTTCTTGATCCGGACCGGGATATCACACCGGAAGCTGATGCCGTTCAAGCCGAGCTAGCTGTGTTCCGTCGAAAGACGGATGAAGAAATAGAAGCGGAACGTGCAAAGTTGATTGCCGAAGGTGAAGTTGAAACCACGGATACTGAGAACAACGGAGAAGAGATTCCACTGCTGGAAGAAGAAATCGAAGTTGAACAATTTAAGAAGGTAGACAGCGTTGCAATTACTCTCTCCGAAGTGAAGCGTGAGATCCAACCTGAATTAGAGATTGGCGAGGCTCTGGTTCCAGCTGCTACGGATGGCGAGGAAGCTAATGCTGAAGATGTAGACACCGATCCATCGGATGGTAAAGCATCGGACGATAAAGCAGACGAAGGTGATCCAGCGGACGGCGAGAACGAAGCACCGGCAGTCCCAGAGCAAGAGCCAGTTGCCGTCGATGATGGAAGTATCCATTCCGGCGTATTTCGAGGAAACGTGGTGTTGGCTCGAGCGGAGGAGATCGTAGCGGGTGATGGAGTCCTTCAGGCATTGCCAGGCGATGAGATCCGTATTGTTTACCAGGATGAATCAAATACGTCAGACACTGCCGTGCAACGTCGTTTTTCCGCGAAATGTCTGGAAGGAAATATTGGTGGCGTTCGTGTCACACGTACTGAAATTACAGATCAGGAATTGCGTGTGCAGACGCGACTAAAAACAGCAGATGCGCTCACAAAGATTGGCAACCGATACAAGGAGTTTGGTCTGGATGAAAAGGCCAAGCAAAAGTACGACCAGGCGTTAGCAACGTGCGAGTCTGTCATGCCGGATGTGCGGCGACTACGTGGTCGACTACTTGAAGAGACGTACGTGCAGCTTTGGCATGTGTACTTTGAAATGGATCGGCTGAATTTGGCTGCTGCTATGTGCGAACGACTGCAGCGAGAATTCCCTGCCAGTGGCTTTGTGGATGATGCTCTACTGCAACTGGGTGACGTTGCTCGAGCCGAGGGCGACATAAACCGCGCGATTGGTATCTATACGCGTTTGGCGAATATGCAAACTAGTCAGCTCCGCGGCGAAGCACAGTTTGGCATTGCAGAATGTTACGAAGCAATGGCAAGCGATGCCACCGAAGCAAGTGCTGTCCAATTGAGGGATCGCGCGTTTCAGGAATACAAGAAGGTTTACGACCAGTTTCCTGATAGCGGGCGTGTAGGAGAAGCTGTTGCAAAAATGGCTAACCATTACTACGACCAACAAGACTACGCGCGAGCAATCGACACATTTGAAACTGTGCTGGAAAACCAGCCTGATGCAAAGTACCTGGATGTAATCCTGTTTAACTATGGACGTTGCCTGTATCGCTTAAACCGGCGAGCAGAGGCTCGCCAGCGATTTGAACAATTGATCGGTGATTTCCCGGAAAGCAATTTGGCAACCGATGCCAAGCAGATTGCAGAAGCACTGTCTCGACAGGGAAGTTAATCCAACGAAAACGCGACCAACAAATCGCAAACCAGAGAGCTGTAAGATATGAAAATCCAATTTCCAAAATTCGTAGTTGTCACAAGCGTGCTAGTACTAGTGACATTTGCAAATGCCGCATCACTATGTGCGCAAGATGTCGAAGCGCCGGATGAGGTAAGTCAGCAAGCGAGTGAACTCGAAGCATCGCTAGGTAAATATCGGGATACGTCCCCAGAGGCCGGCAATCTGATGGTGCAGTTGGCTGACCTGTACTTCAACAACGGGCGTGCTCTTGGATTGGTTCGTGTTACTCAGACCTTTACAACAGCACACGTATCGGATGCGCGACACGAGCAAATGATGTTACGTCTGGTCGATGGTCTGCAAGTGCTTTCTCGAAACAAAGACTTGGTAGCTACATGCCGCCAGTATCTGACGCGATACGCTACGTCCGGCAACGCTCGTAATGTAGAGATTTTGCTTGCCGACGTACTTAATGACGGAAAAACCGTGCTCGAAGCTGCTGATGCGGCGAAGGCAGTTTGGGTGCGAAACGGTAATTCGGTAGTTGGCAAGGAATTTGCCGAACGTGCAGTACGATTGTATCTGACACTTGGCGGTGATAGTCGTCTTACGGCCGCTGAACTAGCAGAAGATGTTTTGAACAAGATTCCCAACGGAACCTATGCTTCCGCGATGGGACAGAGTGCAAATGCTACCTATGTGACGCTTTCAAAATGGGCGGAAAGCAATCGGGTAATCGACACATTGCTAAAGCGGGGACTTGTACCGGACCGTGTTAAGCAACAAGAGTTGCATGTTCGACGCGCTTCGAATTACGGTTCGTTGGAGCAATACACCAACGCAGCCAATGCATATCAGCAAGCCCGTGCCATAAAGGATGATGCAGATCTTTTCTACGCTCAGTGCCAAAGTATTATTGCGTCGAAGTCTAGCGCGCAACAGTCCGAGTCAATTGTCAATCAATTTTACGGACGCTTTCCAAATGATCTGCGAAAAGGATCGCTTAGAATCAGTGTCGCATCACAATACGACACGGAAGGTAACGAAGCGAAAGCTCTTTCACTTTGGCGTGCTGTGTTGGTCGATGATGCATATACTTCCGGAGCGGCTAATACTTTTGCGTCGAGAAACGGAGCGGAGCCTGCAAAGTTGGCTGATACAGAACGTGTGCTTCGCGATGCAATCAACAAAAACGAGCGGCACCGCAGCTACCTCTATTACGTACTTGCCCAGCGTGTGCATCTAGCTGGTCAAATGAACCCGGCCCGAGCTCATCAAGTGGCCATGGAAGGGCTTATGCGGTTGGAAAAGGACGATGGTAACTACTCCGCTCAACTGGCAAGTCTTGCACTCTCGGCTACGCCGGATGATAACGCGGCGAGAAATAGCGCACGTCAATTGCTCGACAGGCAGCGCAAATACATGCACATCAACTATGCCGCGGGAGTCGCGTCGTATATCAACTCGATTAAGTCGAATAAGGAATTGAAGCCTCGGCATGATGCCTTGCGAAACGAATATCAGGCGTACACCGGGCACGCCATCGTTAAAAACTGGCAGCTCCTGGGGACAAGTAACGCAAACGGTGGACGGACCCGAGCTGCTATGCTGGCCTCTCCTGAATTTAATCAGATGTCCACGGAGATGAAGCGGCGTCTGCTCTATGCCCAGGCCTATTATTTGCAATACCAGGCACCAACTGCACAGCGGGCAGGTGCTGCGACAGAGTGGGCCAAGCTGGTACAGATGGTCCCAAAGGAGCTTACGTATGCGAGGTATTATCTGAATGCAGCGACAGATTACGCCCCGGAGGAGATTCAGAAGGCTGCCGCAAATCATATGCTGACACAGCAAGTGGAAGTGACCGACGGTGATTCATTCAGACGCATGATGTTAGTAGCGGAGCGAAATAAGGATAAAGGTTTAGCACAGCGTGTTTTGAGTTGGTATCAGCAGTTGGAACAGAAATACGGATTTGCAGACAACTATGGTGTCACAGGTGCGGATCCGCTGATCGCACTTGAAATGTCAGATCAGGCAATGGCCCACTGGCGACGGTATCTAGCCGTTGGCAATAGAGAAACAAGAGATGCGCTGAGCCGCATTAATGCAAATAGTGAAGCTGAGGCACCTGCCCGGATTGCCATGTATCGACAGGCTATGAATGGGCCGGGAAATACCAATTACGCTGGTTACGTTCAGGTGATTGCCAACATCTTACTTGCTGAAGAGCAACCGGACTTCAATCAAATCGCGACGCTGCTTAAAGAGATTCGTACACGTCGTGACGAGTTGCCATTCACCACGTTTGATATCGACGACAACACCGTAATGTCGTGGGTTGCGGCGATCAGAGCCAATGAAGAAATAACGGATCAGGTGAAACTGGCGTTTTACGACGCGGTGTTGAACCTCAGGTTGTTTAACAGTGCGGCATACGCCGATGTAGTAAAACTGCAGCTTGCTTCTTCAGCCAATGTAACACCGATGGAACGCTTAAAGCGTCTGCAAGCTGCTACGCTTCGCTCACAAAACGAATATCGCGGATGGGATGCGCTGAAGTCATTCGTGGATTTAGCGATTGCCGAACAAGATCATATTTTTGTGACAACGGTTGGCACAGGTTTGCTTACCAATATCACAAGCGTTGATCAGGGACGTCGTGACGCGATGCGAACGATTGTGAGCCGAAGTTACACACAGAGCGGCGGCGTTGGGTTGACGATTGATGAAGACAGCCCGGTTGCGCCACTTCTACAGTCCGCTCTATATCTGCGTTTAGGTGATCGCCAGCTTGCATACGATCTCTACGAAGAGAATAAAGCCCTGTTTGACGAACATCGGGACGAGGTGCCAGTTGACCTGATATTGTTTGTGTCTGAGTCGCTCGTTGCTGCCGGCGGAGATGAAAATCATGATTATGTAGAAGACGTTTTGAGAACCTGGGTGGTAAGAAATGCGGAATCCGCACAGATCACACAGGAGAACAAGGCCAAGGTGCAGTTGTTGCTCGCTAAAAACTACTTTACTGCTCGTCGTTTTGACTTGGCCCGAAGCGAATATACCACCGTAACGAACCTGTACCCCGAAACTGAAGAAGCGACTGAAGCCCAGTTTGGTATCGGGGAATCCTTTATGGAACAGAAGGTCTTTGATCAGGCCGAACAGGTATTTGAAGAACTAACGCGTTCATCAAATGCATTGACGATTATCCGTGCGGAATTCCTGCAGGGTGTACTAATGTTCCGACGTGGTGACAGAAATGAGGCTCGGGATGTATTTCGTTCTGTACTGGAGCGTGTTCCTGATGTCGAGTTGGCAAACCAAACACTGTACAACCTCGCCGAGATCTATCGCGTCGAAGAGCGGTACATCGATCAATTGAATTTGTTGCGTACTGTTGGTCGCCTTGGCCACATTAGCAAGCGATTCCACGCACCGGGCTTAGCGCTGTCGATCGTTGTGCACGACAGTGACTTGGGGATTAGCCGTGGTCACAATCGGATCCCAGTCGTGGTCACCACCATTCCAGGTGGTGACGTGGAAGAAATCTTTCTTACTAGTGCTGGGGCAGGCAAAGGTTTATTTAGGGCTGATTTGGATACAGCTTTGGGAGATGTTACTGAAGGTGATGGCATCCTGCAACTTATGGGTGATGACGTTGTTAAGTGCGACTATCCGGAGGAGTTTAAACAGGATTTCAAGAACGTCCCTTTGTCCGATGTTGAGATTAAGGTTGCTGCCAATGCTGATTTTGCTGTGCAAAGTAGCGTGATTGAAACAGAAGAAGAAGCTACGTTTAGTCAAGAATTAGAGCAGGAAAACGACGATCAACGCGTTTCGCAGATTCGGCCAGCGACACAAGTGAAGCCTGGGAATCCACTGTATATCCGGATTGAAGATGCCGATCGTGATATGACCGCCGAGCAGGATGAGGTGGTTGTTAAGCTTGCAACTGACAGCGGCGACGAAGTTCAGGTTGTTGTTACGGAAACCGAACCTCACAGCGGTATCTTTGAAGGTCAGGTTCCTACGGCAGAATTGCCGGCTGGCGCGACTGCTAGTGACACCGCAATCGACCACAGTCCTTTAATGGCAATCGATCAGAGCAAAGACACAGTTTGGGTAAGTCGCCCCGATGGGCAAACTCCCAAGGTGCTCACTGTTGACATGAAGGACCTGTATCCAGTCTCAAGAGTGCGAGTAGCATCACCGAGTGAGGAAGATCAGACGCCGGTGCGAATGGACATACAGGGATCGTATGATGGCGAATATTGGTTCCGAGTTGCTACTTATCCCGCGCAGGCACCACTTAAGGGTGTTGCAGATGAGTATGTCGGAATTAATCGTCGAGTCTATGAGGGCGACTACAGATCATATCGAGACTGGAATCAGGTGTTAAACCTTGTTAGCACCGGCACACCGGTCGCTGATCAGCCAGGATTTGAAGAATTCGGTGATCTGGATTGGAACAAGGAGGCAATCGAAGAAGATGACAAGGTAGTCGATCCTGCACATGCGGTAGTCTGGCATGGATTATTGACTGCCGAACGAGCCGGTGCTGTTCGTATCCGCGTAGAAGGTGAAACGACGGCACTATTGGTAGATGGCGTAATGGAATTGGCCCTAAACGTTGGTGCTAGAAACGTCGATGTCTGGCTTGAGAAGGGCCAGCACGAAATCACGGTTTTCGCGGCATGTAGCAAAGGATCGACTGGTGTGCGGGTAAAGCGCGCCTATGCTTCGGTTAACACTCAACAAGTGTCGCTTCAGCCGTTTACAGAGGAAGAGTGGGCAACAGAGCGGGAGCAGGTGGTGATTGAAGAAACACCACTTACTGGTCGACAGGAGGTGGATCTAAGCACTGCTCGATTCATTAAGACGACGGCCGAATTCGGATTTAAGGAAACGGAAACGGTAAAGGTCGTTGGGAACTGGACCAGCCTGGAGGATCAGATAGCTGTGTCGCTTGGTGCTGTTCGTCCGGGGTTGTATGAATTGTGGCTGGAGTACGCACACCCAGGTACGTCCGGACGCTTCTCTGTTCAACTCGGGCGTCAGGAAATAGAACATCCGGTGATTGATAGTGGAGGATGGGGCGTTTACGTACCAGATCGAGCGGGTGTTATTCTGGTAGAGGATGGTGGTTCAAGAGACTTGCTCATTAAGCCGCTAGAGATTCAGGGTGGTGGCCTGATGGAACTGCGGAACATATTCCTAATGCCTGCAAAGCAGGGCATTGTCGACCTTAATAACGAATGGGAATTCAGGTTCCCGAGTTATGACTTACGCTATACGCGAATCATCGTGAATGAATACATCGGTAATTCTGTTGCAATTAACCACGTAGTGGTTGGTGACGCGAGTGCAAAGGAAACACAGATACCAACCGATGCTGATATTTTGTCATTGGCACAAAATAACATCCTTGAGATTGCCGCCGGTGATATTGTTCGCGCAACGTACACTGACGAACGTACTCAAAACCAGGGCGGGACCGGTCGGCTCCTGACAAGTGAGTTACAGGCAACCTATTACAACGCGTCTATTGCGCCGATTGCATATGACCAACAGAGAAGTGGTGCAGGTGGCGTTACATTTACTCCAAAAGCACTTATGCGGATTGATCCGGGCGAACGAATTACGATTCAGGTCACTGATTACGATCGCGATCAATCGGATGAGTTAGATGAAATTCTTGTGGAGGTGTCAGTCAACAACGATGCCCCAATCGTTCTAACAGCGACAGAGACGGATGCATATTCAGGCATATTCACAAAGGAAGTGGATACAGCTGGTGAGGAGATGGACGATCGACTGGTAGTCAAACAGGGAGATCGCATTTACATCCGTTACCTGGATGAGCAGAATACGTTCCCTGGCCATTCTGTGAAGCGGGAATCCGTTGTTTATGTGAATGAGCCAACAGATGCTCAGATTCGAATAGTGTCATCCCGAATGATTCCGCGTCCTGAGGGTCAAGCTGGCCTTCCAACTCCAGTTTATCTGCCTGCGGATGGTGGAGATGTAAGTGCTGTTGCATTTGAAGTACCACTGCTCGTGGAAGTTATCGACCCGGACATGGCCAAGGATGATCGTAGTCAGGTTACCGTAGCTGTCCAGGCAAGCAACGGGTCTACATTACTGGTTGACTGTGTTGTGTCCTCGCAATTCAGCGATTTGCCGGCAAGCACTGAACGGGACGAGGCGTTATATCAGGGACGGTTTATTGGCCAAATCATTATGCAGCTTGGCAGCAAGGATTCACCGGCGTTAGTTCCTCTGACGATTGGGATGCCACGTGGTTTGGTGGGACGGACGCGATTGCCGGATGAGGAAGAGGATGGGGATCTGGGTGGACTGGTAGCCAGAGTGCTAAATCTATCTGGTGAGGATCAAGTGTTACTTGCTTATAAGGACGAGAAACGAGCGACTGGTGAACCGAGCTTATTGCGGGCGAATGCAAAACTTGTCTCCAACGGGCAATTGCACGTAACCGACCGTGAGTACGAGGATGCAGTGGAACAACTTCATGTTGGCGAAAAACTCTATCTGCGAGTTTATGATGCTGACAAAGATATTAGCGACGAGCGAGATGAGGTCGTTGTCGAAATAACAACAGAACTTGGTGAAAAAGAAGTTGTTAAACTGTTCGAGACGACGATTCACAGTGGCGAATTCACTGGGTCATACCAGTTGGTTGCTGCGGAAAAACCAACACCTTCAAATTCGGAAGACACTGAACCAAAAATCGAAAGCTACTTTGGGGATGTGATTAGTGTTTCTTATATCGATGACACTGCGGCAACTGAATCTGGCGAATTATCCGTGTTGCACGAAATCCCGGTTGTGGTCGGAACGAATGGGCTCGTGTCGGCCTTTACTAAGGTGTTTAACGATGAAGAGTTAGCAGTAGAAACAAAGTTTCGTATTGCGGAGAGCTACTTTGAGTTGTTCAAGAGTCATAAGGAACTTGGCCGTGATGAGGATCTTGGCCGAGATCTGGAAGCAGGACGACGAATTCTCAAAGAAGTTATGGAAGATTATCCTGACCCGAAATACGTGCCACGTATTGCATATCTGCGAGGTCAATTTGCTCAGGAATTAGAGCAATGGAGCGAAGCCATTCGCTCATACGAATTATTGCTCACGCAGTATCCGGATCATACGCTCGCAGCTGATGCGCAATATAAGCTAGCACAGACGTATGAAGACGCCGGTGATTTTGACGAAGCGTTGGAGGCATACGTGACTCTAGCGGCAACGTATCCCAAGAGTCCGCTGATCGCGAGTGTAATGATTCGCATCGCTGACCATTTCTATAAACAGGAAAACTTTAAGGTCGCTGCTCAGGTGGGTGAGAAATTTCTTGAGAAGTTCTCGAGTCACGAATATGCGTCGCGCATGGCGTTCCGCGTTGGTCAATGTTACTACAAGAGCGAGCTATACACGGAAGCGGGAACATCATTTGACCGATTTGCAAAGCTATTCCCTGAAGATCCACTTGGCAGTGACTCCATGTTCTGGGCGGGTGAGAGCTATCGAATGGGTAATAACAATCAACTCGCATTCAGGCGATACAATCGCTGCCGGTGGGATTTCCCATCAAGTGAGGCAGCAAAATACGCCCGTGGTCGATTAGCGCTGCCGGAGATGATCCAGCAGTTCGAAACGGAAGCCAATAGTATTGATAACGACAACTAAGCACTGTGTATGTCAGCGAGGCCTGGTATTGCGTCTGCTGATCATAGACAGGATCTCTATTCGGAAGTTTGCAACCATGCGACGCTTAAGATTATTACTTGGGGTCTTTATAACCTGTTTGTTTGTAACCGGTTCGGTTATGGCTCAGGGAGATGATATCCTCAACGAACTCAACAATCAAAAAACCGAACAGCCAACTCCTGAGAACGGAAATGTTACGGATGTTGAAGGCCAGTCGGAGAACAGCGGCTCGCCAGACGGCGTATCGATTCCGGATATTCCTGAAGGTGATGTCGAAGGGGAGCAGGCAACGGATTCTTCGGGTGATGGAAGTGCAACTACAGAGGAGGGTGCTGAAACCGAAGATCAAGCTGATGCGGAACCATCCACTGAAGATCCGAGTTGGTTTAGCGAATTGCTTTCAACAGGTGCACTCGGATTGCTGATTGACGGCGGGCTATTCATGTGGCCGATTCTCATCATGGGTATCTTAGCCACTGGAGTGATTATTGAACGCTATCGCAGCCTAAAGATGCTGGACAGTGATTCGTTGAAGATTCGTGATGATGTTCAACAAATGTTGCAGGACGATAGCATTGAAGAGGCATTACGGTTTTGTGAGGAAGAACAAGGTCCTGTGCCAGCGGTCCTCGCTTCCGGCCTGAGGAAATACTATGTATTGGATCAATTGAATTACGATGCAGCACGTATCGAAGAGCAAGTTGTGAAGGCGATGGATGATTATTCGGTGCACATCGTTGGAGGGCTTGAAAAGCATCTCCCGGTCCTTGCAACCATTTCAAGTGCTGCACCGATGCTTGGTTTTCTGGGCACGGTGCAAGGTATGATCGTCGCATTTGCGAATATTGTAGAGCAAATGGGTGAGACAAATATCGTTGAGGCTGCGGCGGGCGGTATCCAGGTATCGTTACTCACAACCTGTTTCGGTTTGATCGTTGGAATTCCGGCGTTTATGGCTTTTAACTACTTTACGAGCGTCATTAATCGTTTCGTGTTGGAAGTGGAGCAATCTGCGACTGAATTAATCGAAGGTGTCACACTGCAACTTGCTGTGACTGGCAAAGACTCTTAGGGGAAAAGTTCTGACTCATGCGTAATCGACGCGAGAGAATGAAACTAATGGCGGAGCCGCCATCGAGCGCAACAGGTGACATTGCGTTTAACCTGATTGTGTTTTTCCTTGTATGCGCTTCAGTACAACCGGACAGTGGGCGAAAGCAAACGATACCTCGAAGCGATAAGACGGAGGAGCAGGAAACGTCTGATAATATCGAGGTTCAGCTGACGCGTACCTCAGCCATGATCAACGGAAATGTAATTCGATTGTCGGACTTCAAGCCGTATCTTGATCGCGCGTTTGCGAATAAGACACGCCCTGAAGATCGGATCGTCGTTGTGAAAAGCAAGACAGACACGCCTTACCATCATTGGATCAAAGTTACAGAGCTAATAGAGCAGGCTGGTGGCGTTATTACGATTCAGCGAGAAGAAGAGCAGCAAGTGATGCTTCCGGCAGAAGGTTAGCGTCCAACTCGTAGGGATACAGATTTCAAATATGAAAATGAAACGCAAAAAGTCGAATGCCGAAGTGCCAAGCATGGCAATGGGTGACATTGCGTTTAACCTGCTGATTTTCTTCGTCATCCTCGCACGAGCTCAAGATGATAGCCATCTGCAGTGGCAACCGGCTGAAGCAATTGAAGTTGAAAGTGCTGGTGCGTCGAAAGTTAGCGTGCTGATAGACAACGAAAATAAATACTACGTAAACGGTCAGCAAACTGGTGAAGCGAATCTTGCACAACGTATAGAAGGCTTGCTAGGTGAAGCGGGGGCGGGTGAACGTACTGTGTTGCTGAAGGTGCATCGAGAGGTGCCAGCAATGTACTTTGAGCCGGTTATCGAAGCGATCAGCGAGGCCGGAGGTGATCTGGTTCACATTGTTGAACAGGATCGAAGCTGACGAAGGCCAATCTCATAAAGTGAAACACTCACAAACAACTATTCGAAATCGAAAAAGATCATGAGCGACAACGATACAAACAAGTCCGGAATTGGTGGTGACGTAAGGCGCTTACGCGAAAGTGGTGGCGCTTCCATTGGAGAATTGCGTGAGTTCCTTGGGACACTAAAGGGCAAAAGACCGCACGAGGTGATGGGTACGATTGCGTCAAATAGTTTGGTGCGGAGTGTGATTATTTCCACTGTGGCGTGTTTTGCGTTAATCATAGTGTTGACCGTGATTCCATTTCTGTTGCGCGATAAGACTGCTACTGCGAACACGGAAACTGCGGAAGTGACTGTCAGTGAACTAGAGTCATCTGAACAAGAAGAATCATCTTTGTCTGAACAGGCAGCCGGTGCTGCGACTCAGGACGGCCAGCCGAGTAACGACGAGGTCATGGATGCACTCGGCATCGGTGAGACAAAGGTGGCACCGGAGGACGAGAATCCACTTGATAACAATAACGATCTGGAATCACTTCTTGATGGGAAATAGTTCCTTTAAGGAATTAAGGCTCTAAATTGGCACAACTAGCTCTCAATTTGAAAAGCAAAAATATCCAGACGGCAATTGCAATGCTGGCCTGGTGCATATTGCTGGTGGATTGGGCGTATATGCAGATTTTGCCAGAAACAGTGCACCTGA
>MDTE01137517.1_pt1 | contig 35725 bp, 31 predicted proteins | sample 811231 | NCBI WGS metagenome assembly MDTE01 (sample SAMN05326651, study PRJNA326480) | marine metagenome | isolation source: seawater | place: Indian Ocean: Red Sea | collected 2010
CAAACTCCATTGACTCCCTTGCCATCCCGCCTTTACTCCATTGTCTCTTACTAACGTGTATTGTACGCAACCTTCACACTTAAAGGAATTGATTATCTTACTATTACGGGGCAGAATAACGAGCCTCATAAGGTGTTACGCGCTGCCATAGCGCTTGGTTTATCATCTTCTCCAGTTCAGTTCGCTAATTAAGCAGAGGAATGCATGAAAGTTCTTGTAACAGCGAAACGCGTAGTTGACTACAACGTTAATATACGCGTACTAAATGACAATTCAGGTGTCGACTTAAACAATGTAAAGATGTCCGTTAATCCATTTGATGAGATAGCGATAGAAGAAGCAGTAAGGTTGAAAGAGACGGGCATCGCAGAGGAAGTAATTGTAGTATCAATCGGCTCTAGCGCTTGCCAAGAGCAGATAAGGACCGCCTTAGCTCTGGGGGCAGATCGTGGCATCCTTGTCGAGACTGAGGAGGATATGCAGCCTTTAGCGATTGCCAAAATACTGAATGCAATAGTGGAGAAAGAAAAACCAGAATTGATTATTTTAGGCAAACAGGCCATAGATGGTGACAATAGCCAAACAGGACAAATGCTAGCAGCCTTGGCTGGGATGGGGCAGGCTACATTTGCCTCTCAGGTGGAGATTCAAGATAAATCGGCAACTGTGACAAGAGAAATTGATGGTGGTTTGGAAACTATTACTGTCAAACTGCCAGCCGTGGTTACTACAGACTTGAGGCTTAATGAGCCCCGTTATGCATCTTTACCTAACATAATGAAGGCGAAGAAAAAGCCGATAGACACCTATTCGCCTAATGATTTGGGGGTTGACGTAGCACCGCGCGTCCAGGTGCTCAAAGTCGAGCCACCTGCTGAAAGACAGGCAGGAATTATTGTGGAAACGGTAGAAGAACTCGTTGATAAACTCAGAAATGATGTAAAGGTGATTCCATGACGATCTTAGTGGTAGCAGAGCACGATAATAAATCTATCAAAGCCCCGACACTAGTTGCCATAGCAGCAGCGCAAAAGATTGGAGACCAGATAGAAGTCCTAGTTGCGGGGTCAGAATGTTCGGGAGCAGCGGAAGATGTCTCCAAGGCGCAGGGTGTGACTAAAGTCCTCGTCGCAGACCACCCCGTTTATGCGCATCAGTTGGCAGAAAATATCGCAGATTTAGTTGTAGAGATAGGAGATGCCTATAGTCATATAATGACGCCCACTACCACCTCTGGAAAAAACTTTATGCCGCGGGTTGCGGCCTTGCTTGATGTTGCTCAAATATCCGACATTAGTGGCATAGTGAATGAGAACACTTTTGAAAGACCAATTTATGCGGGAAATGCGGTTGCAACGGTACAAACCTCGGACTCCATAAAAGTACTTACAGTGAGGGGGACTGCTTTTGATGGAGTTCCTAGTGTAGGGGGCAATGCAAGTATTGAAAAGCTGGAGCTAATAAAGGACTCCGGCTTGTCACATTGGGATAAAGATGAAATTGTGAAGTTAGAGCGGCCTGAGTTAACTTCCGCTAGTATTATTGTTTCCGGTGGCCGCGGAATGCAGAATGGTGAGAACTTTGCACTGCTTGAGTCTGTAGCTGATAAGCTCGGCGCCGCCATGGGAGCGTCCCGGGCTGCGGTTGATGCAGGTTTCGTTCCCAATGATATGCAAGTCGGGCAAACAGGAAAAATCGTTGCACCAGACCTTTATATCGCGGTAGGGATTAGTGGTGCGATCCAGCATCTTGCCGGAATGAAGGACAGTAAGGTAATTGTTGCCATTAACAAGGATGAAGATGCGCCAATATTCCAAGTGGCAGACTTCGGGCTTGTGGCTGACTTATTTAAAGCAGTGCCGGAATTCGAGGCGTTAATAGCCAACTAGTCATAGCGTTTCCAGCCAGTCGTCGTCAGAATCTGGTGTGACATTATCAAACAGCGGCGAGGACAGGTAACGCTCGCCTGTATCCGGCAAAATGACACAGAAAGTACTTCCCGGGGGTGCTGTTTCCGCTACCTTAAGAGCTGCGCACATGGTCGCGCCTGCTGATATTCCGCAAAATATGCCCTCTTGAATGGCTAGATATTGCGCAGTTTGAATGGCCTCGTCATCGCTAGTTGGTACAAACTCGTCGATTACTTCGTGTTCGAGCACATCAGGTATGAAATCAGGAGTCCAACCCTGTATTTTATGTGGAGACCAATCCCCGCCTGACAGCAGCATCGCGTTCTCCGGTTCTGCTCCTATGATCTTAACATTAGGTCGTGCAAGTTTTATCATTTGTCCCGCCCCAGTGACTGTGCCGCCGGTTCCCCATCCACTGACAAAAAAATCGAGGTCCTTGCCAGCAAAGTCTCTGATTATCTCTGGCCCGGTAGTATTTCTGTGATATGTTGGATTTGCCTGATTTTCAAATTGCCGAGCTAAAAACCAACCGTGCTGCTCGGAGAGCTCCTTGGCCCGCTTGACCATACCAGAGCCGCGTTCTGCTGCCGGAGTGAGGATAACTTTTGCACCCAATGCCTTCATGATTTTTCTTCTTTCAATTGAGAATGTTTCTGCCATGGTTGCAACGAAGGGATAACCTTTGACCGCGCAAACCATTGCAAGAGCAATACCCGTATTACCAGATGTGGCCTCGACTATCGTTTGACCTCTAACGAGCGCACCACTTTTCTCTGCATCCTCGATGATGCCTAGAGCCAATCTATCTTTCACAGAAGCTAATGGATTGAATGCCTCCAATTTTGCGTAAATATGTTGGTTGCTCGGACCAATTTTATTTATTCGAACTACTGGCGTGTTACCGATAGTTTGAAGAATGTTGTCATAAATCATTAATTCCAGTCCTTCTATTTATAGTCCATAAGAATTTGAATAGCTAATTCGACGATAGCATCTCCCCTACCGGCAATGGCAACATCGCAGTTTGGCTCCTGGTGCGACGCTGACGAACCCTGCTCTAATAAACCTCTTTGGTCGCATACTGTTTGGCCACGGGTGAGTTGTCCTTTGCATTCGACGTCGACACACATACGCTGATACTGAATCAAATCTCTGTGTGTGTGGGGGATGACTGCGCAAATATCGTGGATCGGTGCATACGAGCGACTATAGATTTTGCTCTGTTGAGTAAGATAGTAGTCCAGAGCACGTCCAATATTCTGAGGTATAAAGTTTGAACTTTCGCAGAGCATTGCTACATGCGAGGCAGAGATGCCAAAAGTGCTTGTAAAGTTTAACCCCGCCATACGCATCGGTATACCGCTGTTGAAAACAATTTTCGCAGCTTCGGGATCGGCGAAGATGTTGAATTCTGCGATTGCACTCACGTTACCAAAACTAGTGGAACCACCCATAATCGAGATTTCTCTTGTCCGACTCATCACTTTGGGCTGTCTTTCAATTGCCTTAGCAACATTGGTAAGCGGACCTATGGCTATAATGACCAGATCTTGCAAGTTACTTGCTGCTTCAATTAAGAAATCGTGCGCTTCTTTCTTCTCCGGTCTAAATTTTCCATCCGGAAGATTAGCCCCGTCCAATCCACTTTTACCGTGCACGTGTTCAGCTTTGTGTATACGCCCCCTTAGCGGCTGTGATGCTCCTTTTGCAACAGGTATTCTAAGATCCGCAGCAGTCACTAGAGCAATTGCATTTCTTGTTGTATTTGAAATACTCGAGTTTCCAAATACTGTCGTAATGCCATGGACTGGGAGCGATTTGGCCGCAAAAAGCAAGGCAACGGCATCATCATGGCCCGGATCACAATCAATGATGTAGCTAGACATGTTTTCAGAAACGCTTGGCGGTATACCAGCCCACTTCTCTGGCACTTTCGTCTATTTTGTCGGCAACATCGAGGATCAGAGCAAACAGCGCCATTCGAATTAACACACCATTGTCTGTTTGTCTGAATATCGCGAGATTTGGATTTTCATTCAGGTCGTTGTCGAGCTCGTTTGCGTTACCTCGAGAGTCGCGAGGTAAAGGATGCATGATTACTGTGTTTGGTTCGCAGTACTCTGTATAAATGGACTGATTAAGACGGAACAGTCCCTTATATTTTTCCGCTTCGCTCTGACTAGGGAATCTTTCTTCTTGTGTTCGGGTCACGTAGAGGATATCCGTGTGGCTTATCCCATCGTGCAGATTCATTGATTCTACTACTTCGTGTCCCGCTGTTCGTATTGCTTTCACGTACTCTTCACTGAGACTGAGTTCGGGAGGAGAGACTAGGGTAAAATGGACATTTTCGTAAAGGCTTAGCAACCTGCAAAGTGAATGGACGGCGCGACCAAACCGCAGATCACCAATCAGAGCTATCCTTAAATTATCAACACTCTTCCCAAGGTCAGAGAGTTCCTTTCTTATAGTATAAAGATCCAGTAGCGCCTGACTTGGGTGTTCGTTTGATCCATCACCACCATTAATTACAGGCACTCGACTCGCTCTCGCAAATTCTTCTACCGACCCTTCGATTTGATGTCGCATGACAATGATGTCGCTATAGCCACTTAAAACGCGGGCGGTATCGTAGAAAGATTCTCCTTTTGCAATAGCAGATGTTTTGATTTCAGCTGTTTCTCGAACTTCACCCCCTAGAAGATTCCATGCGCAACCGAAGCTAACCCGAGTCCTGGTGCTTGGTTCAAAAAACATATTACCGAGAATAGCACCCTCAAGAACTCGCGTTACGCTTTCTCGATTTGCGAAAGGTAACATACTATCCGCAACAGAAAAGATTTTATCAATATCCTGTCTACTGAACTGAGAGACGCTTAGGATGTGGGAGCCGACGAAGTCTATTTTTGGAATACCCTCTATTTTATTTTGTATGACATTAAGAAATCGTCAGTGTAGTCCATCCGCTAGCGATAACACAAAACTTTCGTGTGCTTCCAATAATGTTAAGCACATGCATTTGAAGTTATACTTCCATTCCATTGACTTTTTGTAGTTGGATCTTTCCACATTATGAGACTCCCTTTCGGTTTTGCTAAACGTAATGGCGTGGTTATTTCTCCGGATACTAAAACTGTTCTTTTTAAGGATGGTCTATCGTCGACCGTTTACGCAGAAGTTCAGCGTTTTGTAGGTAAGCATCTGGAATTTCGCTTGGTAGATAAGAGTACCTTTGATCAGCAGCTTTCCTTAAGCTATCAAAGTAATTCTGATGAAGCCATGCAGATGATTGAAGATCTCGGAGAAGATTTGGACCTTGGTAGTGTGATGGATGCTCTTCCTGAGGCCAGCGATTTACTTGAGGAGAATGACGATGCCCCGATTATAAAATTAATCAATAGTGTTTTGACTGAAGCGGTAAAGGTTGGTGCTTCAGACGTGCATGTGGAGACCTATGAGATGCGCTTAGTCGTTAGGTTTAGGGTTGATGGAGTCCTTCGCGAAGTTGCTAGTCCTCGAAGGGCTCTTGCTCCACTGATTGTATCGCGTATCAAAGTGATGGCGAAGCTTGACATTGCAGAGAAAAGGTTGCCTCAGGATGGGCGTATTTCCGTTTTGGTCGGCGGAAAGGAAGTAGATGTGCGTGTATCTACAATACCAGCTAGTAAGGGTGAGCGAGTGGTGATGCGATTACTCGATAAACAGGAGGGTAGGCGGGATCTCTCACGCTTGGGTATGAGTGCATCTGATATGGAGGTAATGATCGAGTTAGTACGTCGACCACATGGGATTATCTTAGTGACAGGGCCCACGGGCTCTGGAAAGTCTACTACACTTTATGCCTGTCTTGATCAGCTGAATGATCGTTCTCGAAATATACTTACGGTGGAAGATCCCATTGAATATGATGTTGAAGGTATAGGGCAAACCCAAGTAAATGTGCGGGCAAGTATGACCTTTGTAAAGGGTTTGCGCGCAATCTTACGTCAAGATCCGGATGTAGTCATGGTAGGAGAAATTCGGGATACTGAAACAGCAGAGGTTGCTGTTCAGGCAAGCCTGACTGGGCATTTAGTACTCTCAACCATACACACAAATACGGCAATAGGGGCCTTGACGCGCCTTTCGAATATGGGAGTTCAACCTTATTTGCTTAGCAACAGTATCATTGGTGTTTTGGCGCAAAGGCTAGTTAGAGTCCTGTGTTCTGATTGCAGAGAGCCTTATAAAGGTGATTCTTATGAGTGTGAATTTTTAAAAGTAAAAAAACGTCCTCGTCCCGAGATATTCAGGGCTAAGGGCTGTGAAAAGTGTGCACATGAGGGTTACCTAGGCAGAATGGGTATCTATGAACTGGTTAAAATTGATGATGAGATCCGAAGGATGATTCATAGTGGAGCTTCAGAGTTGGATATGGAGGCTCATGCGCGGAGCCAGTCCTCCGGAATCCGTGACGATGGAAGGCAAAAAGTCTTAGCCGGGCTAACGACAATAGACGAAGTCCTTCGCCAGACAATGGATGACTAAGCGTTGGCTGCTTTTGATTATGTTGCTCTCGATAAGGACGGAAAGGAGCAAAAGGGTGTTTTAGAGGGAGATAGTAACCGCCAGGTGCGACAGCTATTGCGTGAGAAAAACTTCCTGCCCCTTTCTGTAACTTTAGCCGAGAACGACACCACTAAGATGTTATCTGCTTCGACTGAGTGGTTCATAGCCTCGCTGCGGTTGACCGATAGAGCTCTGATTACTAGACAACTAGCAACGTTAATCGGTGCTGGGTTGCCAGTGGAAGAAGCTCTTCTTGCTGTCTCCAAACAAACCGAAGTATCACGTGTTCAGAAGATGCTTGTCGCAGTGAGATCGAGAGTAATGGAGGGCTACTCTCTTGCAAACAGCTTAGCAAATTATCCCAGGGCATTCCCTCGCTTGTATCGGGCTACTGTAGCTGCAGGTGAATCGGCAGGTCACCTTGATCTAGTTCTAAATCGACTTGCTGATTTTACCGACACACAATACCAAACTCGATCAAGAATTCAGCAGGCACTAGTCTATCCAGTTATTTTATTTTTCCTTACTTTACTAATTCTCGCTGGGCTTCTTGGCTACGTTGTTCCAGATATAGTTGAAGTTTTTTCAGATACAGGACAGGAATTACCTTACTTAACTCGACTTATCATCTCGCTAAGCGATTTTATAGTGCAAAACGCTTTCTTTATCCTATTGGCTGTAATTTTCTCGGCAATACTTTCTCGTCGGTTGTTGGAAAGACCAACTTTACGTCTTTCTTACGACCGTAGACTGCTACATGTGCCCATTGTTTCAAAACTAAGTAGAGGTATTAATGCGTCTCAATTTTCAAGTACCCTAGCCATATTGTCGTCGAGCGGAGTGCCCTTAGTTGAGGCGCTAAGAATTGCGGGGGAAGTGCTATCGAATACCTGGCTTAAACAAAAAATAGTAGAGGCAACTGTTAATGTTAGCGAGGGTTCAAGTTTGAATGTAGCGTTGGAACAAAGCGGTTATTTCCCCCCGATGATGTTACATATGATTGCAAGCGGAGAGGCGAGTGGCGAGCTCGATGAAATGCTGCAAAAGGTTTCGGTCTATATGCAGCAAGAGGTTGAAGGGTTAATGAGTATCTTGCTTAGTTTATTTGGGCCGCTGATGTTACTTTTTATGGGTGGTGCGGTATTTACGATTGTGATGGCTATCCTACTTCCGATCATTAATTTGAATCAGCTGGTAATATAGAGTCCTGCAAATCATAAAAACGCAAAGTAACTTTTGTAAAGGAGACAATGGTGCAAAAAATGACTGGCTTTACACTAATTGAGATAATGGTCGTAGTTGTCATCCTCGGGATTTTAGGTGCTCTTATTGTCCCAAACATAATTGGTCGGCCCGATGAGGCGAGAGTTACTGCAGCTGCTACCGATATTCAGGCGATAGGCAATGCATTAGAGCTTTATCGATTGGATAATGGGCATTATCCGAGTACGGAACAAGGTATTGAGGCACTTGTTAATCAACCGACAGGTTATCCTATCCCCCGTCGCTGGAACTCAGACGGATATCTCAAGAAAGTTCCTGTAGACCCATGGGGTGAACCATACCGGTTCGTGAGTGAGGGTCGAGTAATGGATGTCTATTCTTATGGTGCCGACCAAAAAGAAGGTGGCGAGGGCGTAGATGCAGATATCTTGCTATCCGAAATTTAGTAAAGGATTTACTCTCCTGGAAATCCTAATTGTTCTATTTATCGCCTCCTTAATGACAGGAATTGTTGTAGTCGGGTTACCCGCGTTCACGCAGTCTGATTACTTTGAGAGCGAGTCAGAGCGTATTAGGCTCTTAATTAGAATGCTTAGTGAGAAAGCGGTGATGGACTCTACAAATTATGGTTTACAAATCAATCAGTACGAGAATAAAAGAGGGTATGGTTACGAGTTTTTTCAGTACGCTGATGAATTACAGGAGTGGCAGCCACTAAACGAAGCACCTTTCAAAAATCGGAGGTTGGATCAAAATCTTACTTTATCGCTCCGAGTGGAGGGTAAGAGTCTTGATCTATCTGGGCAGGATACGCCACCCATTGTAATTCTCTCTAGTGGTGAGGTGACACCCTTCGAACTTGATGTCAGACAAACAACGAACAACGGCCTCCTAAAAACCCTCGGGACTGACGGGTATAGCGATATTGACTGGTCCAATTAAAAAGGGTTTTACCCTTGTAGAGATCATGATCGCCCTATCTATATTTGGCATCGTTTCTACGGTGGTGTTTAAGAGTGTGACGGAGTCTGTAAGTCAAGCAAGAGGCCTCAAGGAACGCCTGGTTGCACAATGGATAGCAGAAAATGAAATTGCAAAGCTGCGAATGCTACCCCGAAGTGAAGAACACTTCCCTGCTTTAGGAACCAAACGGCATACTCAAACGATGGTGATGCAAACTTGGCAAGTCGAAGTTCGCTTCAAGGCCACGCCAAATCCATTGATGAGACGAATCGAGGTTGCAGTGTTTCTTGACCCAACCTTTGAAGAGCCTGTGGTCCAGCTTACTGGTTTCTTGGGTCGGCATTGATATGGGCGCTAATGATAGGGGTTTTACTTTGATTGAGGTATTAGTCGCCATATCAATTTTTGCAATGATTAGTGTAGTAAGCGCACAGTTATTGCGTTCGATGATTAAAACTGAATCTACGGTAAGTTTAAGTAATGAAAGTATTAACGATGTGGGTCGAGCATTAAATGTTATTTATCGCGATGTGAGTCAAATAATTCCACGAAATATACGTGACGAATATGGTGACGTTTCTAATGCTCTAATCGTCGGGCAGAGTGCCCATGTCCTAGAGTTATCGAGAACCGGCTGGAGTAATCCAGCTCTTCACTCCAGAAGCGAACTGCAGCGGGTTGCATATAATATCGCTGATGGGATCCTTTATCGCTATTTTTGGCTGGTTTTAGACCGGGCTGAGGATTCGCAACCCCGAATGCAGAGGTTACTAGAGGGGGTAAAACTTTTTGAGGTAAAAGCAATAACCCAGGCTGGTGAGAGTATCGACATTTGGCCGGCATTTGAAGCAGGGCCAGCTTTACCCCTAGGCATTGAGATAATATTAACGGTTGACCATATCGGTGAAATTCGTAAGACCTTTGTTTTACCCGAGACGGCAAGGTCCATCAACAAAGCTCAATTAGCTGAGGGCGCGGAAGAGCTTGAGGATGCTGACGCCCCCCGCCAGAATCCAGTGGGTGAAGCACAGTGAATAAAATAAAAAAAATGCAATCGGGCGTAGCTCTGATTTCGGTGCTTCTTCTGGTCGTTATAGTTTCTGTTTTGTCTATTTCTATGACGCGTAACCAAAATTTTGCAATTCATCAGGTGAGAAATGGCTATGATTTTTCGCAGACTAATTTGTATACGCTTGGAGGAGAAGAGTTGGCGAGACAGATTCTTTGGCAGGACCACCAGGAATCCGAAGGGCTAGACCACTTAAATGAGGCATGGGCGGAAAAAGATCTCTATTTTGAATTTGAAAACGGAGAAGTCACAATTAACATAATTGACCTTCAAGGTAGGCTTAATGTTAACTCGCTAGTTTTGGAGGGAGACTTCGGTCGAGAGGCTCGGCGACGCTTCAGCAGGTTACTTATGAATAGTGGTTTGGACGCGATGTATCTCGACCGTTTGATCGATTGGATGGACGATGATGGTGCTGCTCGAACTCTGGGAGCAGAAGATTATGATTACCTAGGGCTTGCTACGCCCTATCGAACCAGTGGTCAGCCCTTTGTTGATGTGACAGAATTAAATCTTATCTTGGGAATGGATAGTTCATCTTTCGAGCAACTAAGGAATAGTCTCAGCGCCTTACCTCACTTAAATACTCCCTTGAACGTAAATACTTCGGAACTCTCAATCCTCAACACAATCCTGCCGATTCCTTTAGGCGAAGTAGATAATAGTATAGAGCGCGCTCAAGAAACTCGACGTCGTTATAATTCTGTTGATGAATTTTTGCAGGCATTTCCGGTCCCGGGTGGAGCGGTCGCAGCAACCGGGCTTAGTGTACAATCGAACTTTTTTGAGGTGCAGATACGCGCAAACTATAGGGATAGACTCGGTTATTTAACCAGTATTTTACAAAGGGAAAATGATGGCTCTATCCGTGTTATTTCGCGTAATCATTCTCGCAAGGTGTTTCCCTTTAAAAGTAGTGATAACTAAAAAGCTAAATCATGACACTCTTTATTAGATTGGATAAAAAATGCGATTGGGTTGCAACCGGCTCAGCAACGGCTAGTGGCTCAAGTGATATTGACACTCTTTCAGAGGATCTAAAGGAAATTGATTGGGAAGGCGACATTGTGGCCTTGATTCCAGGAGAGAGGGTATTACTCACAACAGCAATAATTCCTAGTCGACAAGCACGACACATATCCCAAGCGTTACCCTACGCGGTAGAGGAAAAATTAGCTGTAGATATCGAAAAGTGCCACTTAGCCCTTGGCGAGAAAAATCAGCATGGGGAGTTTGTTGTCTGCATAAACGCTCGAGAAGATATGAGACGGTACCTCAGTCAATTGAAAGATATTGGCATGGAGCCCGCTGTCATGACGGTGGACACTCTCGTTGCTCCGAAAAGTCAGCAAACTTGTATTACGATAGAAGGTGAGAAGACGCATATAAGAACCAGTAACCAGACAGGTTTTTGTGCTCCAACTGCTCAGTTAGCTATGGTTGTGGGTTTAATTAAAGAGCCTAATGGAATCGATTTGTATGTTCCCGCCAACAAGATAGATGAATTGGGTATGGAAATCGCGGAAATAGAAACAAAAACCTCAGTCACGGTACACGCGAAGAAAGAGCAGGGACTGAAAACTCTGGTTGAACATTATTCTGGGAACGAAATCAATTTATTGCAAGGTGACTTCCAGGTCTCAACTAAAATAAAGCCTGATAAGGCTGTTTGGGGAGCAACTAAAATTCTAGCTGCGAGTACTCTAGTTTTATACCTGTTTTTGTTGCTTGCGAAGGGCGTTTACCTTGATTATAAAGCCAGCCACTACTCTGACGAGGTCAGCGCGCTTTTCAGAGACGTTTATCCCGAGGACCAGAATGTTAGAGATATCCGCAGGACTTGGACGGCCCGTTTGAGTGGAGCAGGAGACGATGGAAATTTTCTGCAAATTTTTGGAGATATTGCGGCGTATATTCCTGGGACAGGAATCTCCATGGAGAAAATGAATTATAACAGTAGTCGCGGTGATCTGGTCATCCAGGTTGGGGCCGATCGCTCTGAAACTTTGGTAAATTTCTCAGCCACCCTTAATAAAGGGGGACTAAATGCAGAGATAGGGGCAATATCCCAGCAGGGAGGTTCAGTTCGTGGAAGCCTTAAGATTCGGTCACTTGGGGATTGGCGATGATTTTTAAAGATGCCCTTAGTCGTCAACTTGGACGTTTGGATTCGCTTGACACCAGAGAACGAACAGTCTTAAAGGTTCTCATCTTATTTCTCGGAGTTCTGGCCTTTTATTTGAGTATTTGGTCGCCTGCTCATCGTTACTATGAAGCAAGTCTTATAAAGCGCGATACTGCTTTTGCCTTGCTTCAATATATGCGCGCTAGTGAACCACAAGCGAGAGCTGCCTCTGGGACAAAAAAGAGAAGATCCTCGAGTCAATCATTAATCACAGATATAAGCAACGCCGCAAAAGAGCAGGGCATACAACCTAACAGAATTCAACCAGAGGGAAGTACTGCAGTAATGTTGTGGTTCGATGGTGTTTTATTCAATGATCTGATGGGTTGGTTGGTTCTACTGCATGGAGAATATGGAGTGTCTGTCGAGCAAATCTCTGTTGATCGACAGATCAAATCGGGCCTGGTTACGGCAAGAGTTTTACTAAGTACTTAGTTATTAATTAGTTCGTGAATCCTTTTTTCCAGCGCATAATTATTCCAAAGGTAGGCTAATAATCCTACGATCAGGTTACTCAAAGCTATGGCAATAAAGACACCTTGATAACCTATCCATAATTGCAGGGCTGCTGCCAGTGGCACGTAAACAAAAAGAACGCGAGCTAATGAGAGGATGAGGGCTGGCAATGGCGTTCGAAGAGCATTAAATGAATGGGTGGCTATATTTACCATGCCAGCAAAACCAATGCTGAGGGGCACGATATAGAGAAACCACACGGCGCTTTCGAGAATTGCCTCCTGGTCGCTAAAAAGGCGGACAAGGAATACTGCACCCATCCAAATCCCTGTAGCGGCTATAAGCCCCCATGCGTGACAAGCAAGATAGCAAGTTTTAAGCGCTGCATATACTCTATCGAATTTTCTTGCGCCCCAGTTTTGTCCAACAATAGGGACTATGCTTGTAGCGAATCCAACGGTAACCATGCCAGCTACTGACTCAATACGACTAGCAACCCCAAATCCCGCCACCACCGCGATCCCATAGCCAGAGAGCAACCACGTAGTAATTCCAGTGGATAAAGGTCCAATCAGATTAGTTGATGCAGCAGGTATTCCAACATGCAGAATGTCCTTACAAGAAGACCATAGAAAAGGAAATTCTGCTCTTAATAATTTTTCTTTTATAAAAAACCAGTAGGCACCAATAAGGAACTGACAGACCCCACCTATTACCGCTACCCATGCGGCGCCTATCACCCCCAGAGCCGGTAATCCCAGCCATCCAAATATCAAAAATGGGCCGAGAACGATCTGTACCATTGGGGCACTCAACATGATAGAGGCAGAAAAACTTGCATCGCCAAATGAGCGAATCATCCCATTTGAGACCATAGCCATTCCAATCATTGGAAACCCAAGTAGCCAGATTTGTGTATAAGCTACTGCTAGGTTAAGAACCTCATTCCTCGCTCCCATGGCTAGATAGAATATTTCTGCCGTCAGAAATCCGAGTAATGACAGTGTTACTGTGATTAAGATAACGATCATATTGCAGTGGCTTGTAGTTATTGCGGCCTTATTTCGATCAGATTCACCGAGAGCTCTAGCAATAATAGAAGAGGCTCCTACTCCAATACCGCGGATAAATGCTGTGAGTGACATCGTGAGGGGGAATGCAAAGGTAATTGCTGCGAGAGCATCGAGTCCCACCATACCTAGATAAAATATCTCGATTAGTCCGCCGAGTGTCCAGGCAATAAAGCCAATAATCATCACGCCGGAAAGGCGAAAGAGATGACCTGATATGGCACCCTTGGTAAGATTTTGATGTTTGGTCATAAGATAGGGTTTACCAAATGGTAGTTGTTCTTTTCTGAGAGGGAAAATATGCTTTAATCGATCCCTAAGGAAATATAATATGTAGAATTGTGGATAAAAATCGGTGATTGGTGAACCCTTAGTAAGTTTATCACACAGATGCTTGGGCAGAAGAGATGCAGTTCAAAGATTCCAATCGATAAGACTGTAAGCTAGAAGATTCGTGAAGTGACAGTTAAAGATTTCTTATGAAATTTAGAACGGATGCCTTGCTAGTGGAAGTCTCTGGATTGCAAAGAGATATTCTCAAGATGGCAACTTAGGTTTGTAACATGTTTTGCTATGATGTGGATTACTGATGCTTCTCTCTCCAGAGTTCCTTGTATTAACAGTAGCTGCCCCTGAAGTATTGCCATATGGAAACGTTCAAGTATATGTTTCCAAATAATAACGTTGATATTGTTTGTTTCATCCTCGAGTGTTAGAAAAATTACGCCAGAGGCGGAACTGGGACGCTGGCGGCTGGTAACAATTCCAGATATTCTCACCATACTGCCATGCTTTATGGCTGCAAGATCGTGAGCTGTATAGCATTTAGTGAAAGGTTCTCCCTGTTCTCGGAGTAGTGCCATGGGGTGTCGTCCTAATGTTAGCTCAAGACTTTTGAAATCAGTAATTAGATCATCGGTTTCTGAAGGTATTCGATTAATTTTAAATGCTACCTCCTTTGCAGAGATATTATCGATAAGTAGTGAGTCAGGGACAATACCTTGGGCGTGCCAGTGGGTCTGATATCGATTCCCAGAGATTTGCTTAAATGCACCACCCTCAGTAAGCTTTGAAAGATCACCTCGATCTAGGCCTCCTCTAGTCGTTATGTCCTCAATGCTTGTGATAATTTTTTCCTGCCTTGCCTGAATGATGCGAAGGGCCGTAGCTTGATGAAATCCCTTAATTCTTTGGAAGCCTAAACGAATAGCGGGTGTTTTATTATGATTTTCCAATGTTGATTCCCATTCGCTAGATCGAATATCTACTGGAAGAATTTCGACTTTGTGCCGCTGGGCATCTTGAATTAACTGGTATGGTGAGTAAAAACCCATAGGCTGGCTATTTAAAAGCCCACAGTAGAAAGCTGCTGGTTCATGTCGCTTTAGCCAAGCAGAGATATAGACCAGTAGAGCAAAGCTTGCAGCATGGGATTCTGGAAAGCCATATTCACCAAAACCCTTAATTTGTTCGAAGATGCGTTCAGAAAATTCTTGTTTGATACCCTTTTGTAGCATGCCGTGGATTAATTTTTCCCTAAAGTGTTCTAATCCTCCACGACGCTTCCAGGCAGCCATCGCTCGTCTTAACTGGTCCGCTTCCCCGGGACTGAAACCTGCAGCAACTACTGCTAATTTAATTACCTGTTCTTGAAAAATAGGTACACCCAATGTGCGCTCTAGTACATCTTGAATTTCTTTATTGGCGTAGCTTACTGGTTCTTCGCCATTACGACGTTTTAGATAGGGGTGCACCATATTCCCTTGGATAGGTCCGGGACGGACTATAGCAACTTCGATAACTAAATCATAAAAGCATCTTGGCCTTAGTCTTGAAAGCATTGAAATCTGTGCTCGGGACTCGACTTGGAAAACACCGATGCTGTCTCCCTCTTGCAGCATTCTATAAGTATCCATATCCTCTGACGGAATTTTATCAAGCGTTAGATGCGTATTTCGGTATGAGTTTATTAAGTCAATACTTTTCCTGATTGATGTCAGCATACCAAGCGCCAGTACATCAATTTTGAGTAATCCCAGTGATAAGAGATCATTTTTATCCCATTGAATAATTGTACGATCTTTCATCGCAGTGTTTTCTACAGGTACAAGCTGCGAGAGAGGTCCGCTTGAAATTACGAAGCCGCCGACATGCTGGGACAAATGCCTAGGAAAACCAAGAATTTGACGGACTAATGTCAGGAAGTGATTAACTAATGGGCTTCTTGGATTAATCCCTGCTTCAGAAAAACGTAGCTGTAATTCTTCTTGTTTATCCCACCATGATAATGATTTTGCCAATCGATTAATTAACTGTGAGTCTATACCAAGGACTTTACCTACATCTCTAATAGCGCTTTTAGGGCGATAAGTAATCACTGTCGCCGCGATCGCAGCGCGATTACGACCATATTTCCTATAAATGTATTGGATTACTTCTTCTCGACGTTCATGCTCGAAATCAACATCGATATCTGGCGGCTCGTTACGTTCTTTGGATATGAATCTCTCGAATAAAAGGCTAATACGTGATGGATCTACCTCTGTAATTCCAAGGCAATAACAGACAGCGCTATTAGCGGCAGAACCTCGGCCTTGGCATAAAATACCTTGGCTACGCGCAAAATTGACTATATCAAAAACGGTCAAGAAGTAGTATTCGTACTCTAGCTCTGCAATCAGTTTTAACTCTTTCTCAATTAATGAAAGCACTTCTCTAGGAGTTTCACTACCCCAGCGTTTTATAGTACCTTCGATTACAAGTTGACGTAGATAGGTCGTTGGTGTGAGATTTGGAGGGACAAGTTCCTGTGGGTATTCATAGCGTAGTTCATCTAATGAAAATGTGCAGAGATCAGCTATTTGAATAGTGTTTGCTAATAGTTCCTTTGGGTACAGTTTGTTTAGTAGGGACAACGGTCGCAGATATTTTTCCTTATTACTAAATAACAAACGTCCCGCTAAATGCAATGATTGATTGATTCTTATGGCTGATAATACGTCAAGTAAGGCCTTGCGATTCTTGTGATGCATATGAACATCACCGCTAGCAACGATTGGTAAGTTATATTTTTTTGATAAGGCTATTGTGTTATGAAATTGAAAAAGAGATTGGCCGTCAGGGAACATCTCTAAGCTAATCCATAAACGGTCTTCAAAAAATGATTTTAGGGTTTGCATATGGTTGTATTGAGTAGAACGCTCGTTAGGAATTAATAGCGCTAAGCAGGCATCACAGTTTAGTTTTAAGTCGTTTAGGGAAAGTTTATATTCTCCCTTTAATGCCTGGTGGCGACCGATAGTAATAATGTTGCAAATTTGTCCGTAGGCAACCCTATTAGGAGCTAGCAGTACGATATGGATATCTTCTTCCAGATGAAATTCGCTTCCGACAATAAGCCTGAGGCCGTGTTTCTTAGCGGCCACATGCGCTTTGACGATACCAGACATGGTGCATTCATCTGTAAGAGCTAAGGCCTTATAGCCTAGGGCTGATGCTCTTGCAATGAGCTCCTCGGGGTGGGAGGCTCCTCTTAAAAAAGAGTAATTACTAATGCAATGTAATTCTGCATATCTTGATGGTGGAGAATTGATAGTTATGCTCAGAGATTAATTTAAATAACTGTATAAATATACAGTTATTTATTTATTCATTCAAGACTCTTTTATCCTTGAGGCACCTGATTTTCTTTACTTCGAAGTACACAGTTCCAAATTGTTAAGCAAGAATTGCCAATGTATCATCTCCGCTAGGGGACTAACGATCTAGCCAGTTAACTCCCTCGTTTTAAGCGGAATTGGCCTAGGGTTCGAAAGGTGGATCTAAATCATCACCCAGCAGGAGCTGGATAGGGAGGCTCGGATCGAATTGATCGGCAATATATACTCTGTAAAGTGCTTTACTTGAGGCTGTCAGCGTTAAAGGACCTGCGAGAAGTGCGTTTGATAGACGATTATATACAAAGAATTCGTAGTTGTTTTCCGGCACTGTATTAATAGTAGTCTGTCCTAACCTCTGTTGGGATATTGGAAATGAATCACTGGGATCCTGACCAGTTTCTAAAACAAAAACACTCACGTCAGCCGCGTTGGCAGAATAGTTGCTAACTGTTACTGTCATGGCTTGAGGAATTCTTCGAAAGGCATCCGTATTTATAACAGCTAAAGGTTCTTCCTTCCTGTTTATAAGCGCGACAGTATGGAACTCACCTGGGCTTAAAGCTAAAAATTCTTCTAAGAGGACTTCGTCAGACTTCCCAGCATTTGTAATTAAGAAAGCCTTGTCTCCCGAGCCTACTTCCTTAATTATCCCGACGTCCTGAAAACTTATGTTCTGATCAATTAGCTCTCCTTCAACATAAATGTCCAATGGACCGGCATCGGCTATCATGTGAGCGATACGTATAGCACTATTAGTGGGGTCCTTTGAAAAAGTAAGCCTTTCATTGTCATATCCCATTACGCGAACGGGTTCTGGACCGGCTCCAAAGTTATCCAGCAGGATGAATAAAGGATTGGAACTAGTTTCTGGGATTTGAAAAGGACCTGAGTTCCAAATAATCTCGCTAGTTCCAGTTTTTGAAAATTGCAGATGGTAATTCAAAGCAGCTGGTGTCTGATAACTTGCGGATACCTGGAGAGGGGAGAGTTGGAAGTTTGGAGTCGAGGGTGGCTCATTGTCACGAGTCAAATAGAAGTCATAAGAGTTTGAGTCCTGAATGGATGCATTAAATATTTGAATTGATATCTCTTCTTTAGAAGTTGGTTGTTCGTTTGAAAAAGTTATGATCTCTGGAGCGGCTATTGTTCCCGCGATAATAACGGTAAAAAGGTGTTCATTGGGCACGCTGATAGCCTGTGTAGCGACTATTGTTTCGTCATTCCCATTAAAGAAGCTAATTTCTAGTTTTCTTTCGATCTCCGGTATAGTCGGTTGATACGGAGTGGACTCTCCAAAATTTAATAAGGGTAGCCGTCGAGCCTGGATCTTGGTGATTAGGTGGGGTGCATCCGGCATGGCATGCACGACGCGCACAAAACCTGAAGGAATTCTCAGGTCTTGTTCATTGAAACCGGTTTCATTACCACATCCACTTATAAAGAACAGGAATGACAGGATAAGACAAATTCGTTTCATAAAGATTTCAGTTTATCTATTTTGTCAGTTGGTCGCGTCGAGCAACGATACCTGCTCGTTAAAACCAATACAACAGCTCCTACGGTTGAGACTCATTTCAATACAAAAAATGAAATGCTACCAGTGTAGCTGCGGCACTTACATTAATCGATTCTACGCCATTCGCCATCGGTATGCTGACGAGCTGATCGCACAGCGCCTCGACCTCCGAGGAAAGTCCTGCACTTTCATTGCCAAGTACAAAAACTGATGGGCCTATTGCAACTGTCTTGTTTAGAGCAGTTTCTCCATAGCTTGAGAGGCCAAAAACCTTGAATTGGTGGCTTTGTAAATAATTTAATCCGGAAATAATGGTTTCGCATTGGTAGATATTTGCGCTAAGCACAAATCCTGCACTAGCCTTATACACAAGAGGTCCAATTGCGGCGTTACCCTTTTCTGGTAGCACTAGACCATCGAGTGGAGAAGCCGCTACTGATCGAATAATTATTCCAAGATTCGATGGGTTGGTAATACCATCCAGAATGATGAGACTTTTAGCATTACTGGGTAGATCGGCTAAGGGATTAAGTTTAGGTGCTATAAGGTCAATTGCCACTCCTTGATCTTGCCGGCTATTCTTCGATATGTAGGAGAGTTCTCTTCGGCTATGGTATTTTATCTCGGCCTTTTTAACCTCTGCGAGTTCTACAAGTTGTTGCATAATAGCCAAGTGTTTAATATTCCGTGCGATGTGTAAGCGCGCCACCTTATGCTCCGATCGTAGCACTTCAATCACCGGCTTGCGGCCAAAAACGGTAATAAGATGAGGAATTATAGGAAATCGTCCAGTTTTATTCTTATTTCGTCTGGTGTTGTTGCTGGGTCGAAGCGTGCAAGGACTTGGCCATCTTTGCTTACCAAGAATTTGGTGAAATTCCAGCTAATGTCGCTGTTACCCCCTGAATCAGCTTTCTCTGACTTCAACCATTGGTAAAGCTTGCAGGTCTTTTCTCCGTTGACTTCAATCTTTGAGAATATCGGAAAGTTAGAATTGTATTTTGATTTGGCGAATTCTAGGATATCCGCGTCTGTGCCTGGTTCCTGGTTACCAAACTGATTACAGGGAAATCCCAGGATATGAACGACGCCTTGTTTGTGAAGTTCACACAGGCCTTCGTACTGAGAAGTAAGACCACAATGACTTGCAAGATTAACAATTAGTAAGTTCTTACCGCGGAATTTGGAAAACGGTACCAGTTCTCCTTCTATTGATTGCATTTCGAGCTCATAAAGTTTCGACATAGTGAAGTCCAAGCAAGACTAAGATTTGATTATGTCATTTGTTTTTTCGCATGTCTTTATTATGTAAATATTAAGAGAAAATACCATGTAAAAACCATTTGAGATCTTTATGGTCCTGGTCATGGAAGATCCAATAGATAGAATTAGTATATTCATCTCTTGCAACATAATAATCTCTATTTATATTATAATCCCACCATCCATAATCAATACGTTCTGGTCCGTCTAGTAAAATTAGTTTACCGTTTAGGCAAGGCTGATTCCCTCTCAATTTCAGCTTTTTAGGTTTATTTAATAGGAACATTGGTCGATTATTGATGGTAGTAAAATCATGTTGTAATCCTGATATTTTATCTTTTGGAATAGTACTCCAGGCCTTTTCAGGTCGATGATCGTCTTCTTGGAATAACTGGAAATAAGTGTGTGGCCCAAGACGAGTATTCATCATGTTGAATAATCGATTGCGATCTTCCTGCTCTACACTATTGGTCATCTGTCCGTTTCTCTGTTGAAATTGAGTCCCATGAAACAGGTCTCTCGGTAGAGAAGGTATTGGGAAAAAATTATGGGCAGTTAGTTTGAGAGAGTCGATCTCTCGGACACCACTAATTTTCTCGAGGTGTAGTTCACTTAATAATAAGAAAGTGGAGATATCACTCGTTGGTTCTGTAATATGAATATTGAAAGACCGTGTTGGGTTTTTATAATGCATTAGTTTGAATGTGAAGTTATTTACTGCTAGCTGTCTTGAGATTAAGAATTCATAAAGCTCATATAATAATCTTCGTATCGGGAACAATAGAGATTTAATATTAGTAATTTCGCTAAGGAAGTTGATTTCGCTTGAAAAGTTTGGTTGTTCACTGATAAATATTTGAGGGTCTGGTTTTTCTCCTAATAGACGCTCTAGATAATCGACAATCGAGCTGCCATAGCGTCTTGTTATCCCGCTTTTTGGTAAATCGAGAATGTCTTTAAGAGAAGAAACTCCTATTTTCCTTAGCTCTCCAATAACTTGTGGTTCAATATCTAGCTTATCTACAGGGATATTCTTTAGTTTGGATTTACCGCCTTTAGCCATGGCAAGAGCTGCTAACGGCGTTTTATGTATTCCCACTTGTGCAGAAAAACCCATCTTTTTTAATCCTGTTCGTAGTTTCGACTCTATATTTTTGATCCCAAAAAAAAGCTTTAATGAAGATCTAACTTCTAGTTGAATGCTATTAGGTGCTTTGACGGAGACTTTGGGTGTAAATTGATAAGCCCACTGGGCTAAGTGCTTGAGAGCAGCAAGTTCTTTTACTTCATTTCTTTCAAAACAAACTAGATTATCTGCCAGCATATGTGCTGTTTCTAAGTTATTACCAATACATATGCCTAACACTGAAGCACTATGATTGATATTTACGATACGTTGTTTAACGGTAACGACGACAGGTTTTGCGATTTTCTCCCGAGTAAATATTTCAATCGGTAGCTTTTGGAAATGAAGACAAATCCATAGGCCATTGTAATATGTTCGCGTCATTATGGTGATCGGAGTAGTTAGTTGAAAGCTTAGAGAAATCGAGACTTTTTTGGTTAAGGTTGTCAGTAAAATTAATTTTAAAGATATCACTCTCCCAGCCACCACGTTGCTTGACAATTTTTACGTGTACTGAGCTATTTGTGTGGGGGTCATTGTTGACTGCATATAAACGGATGCGTAATTCTGCCGGTGAAGTTCCTACATCTATCTGACGAAATAGAATATTCCAAGTGTTACTTTCTTTGCTGGCTACTTGTAGTCTTCGGATTTGCTTGTCCGAAATTTTTTTTGGCCAAGCGATTACCACACCAAAGCCCTTTGAGCTAAGTGCTTGCTCCAGTACCCATAAACTATCCTGTAAAGTCCCTGGTTGAACGATAAATAAGTTTTTCAGATTGATACCACATGCATTTAATGCTGGTGGATAAGGGATGAAGGGTGGTGAAATCATGAGTATCGCTTTAGATTGTTGCTGACTCAGGTATGCGAGGGCGGGTGCTAATAAACGTAGTTCGCCAATACCATAATGATTATGGAGTAACTCTGTTACACCATCTTCTGGCCAGCCTGAACCAGTTAGATGGCTATCAAGTAGAGGATATCCAGAAGATAAACTTTTCCTAAACTCACAATTGATATTTGAGGCTTGCCAAAGCCCAGTTTCGTTTATAAGGCGTTCTAATTTGTCCATTGAATTAGTTTTATTATACTGTATATACGTACAGTATAATAAAATCACAGTTCTTACATGTGGTCAATAAAAAAGATTCTACTATTAATCCTAAAGCTGTTATTTAAAGAACCACGTAACATTTTTCTAGTCAAAATTAAGTTGAATTTAAAGTTGGCCAATGATTTCCTTAAGCTACTTTGATGAGAAATTTCTTCTATGCGCATCTCTATAATACTCGTCATTATTCTAATAATGGCATGTTCCCGAGAGGACGGTTCTAACACACCGGCCCCTCCTATTGCATCAGTGCAACAAAAGATACTACAGAATCACGGCTATAATCGAATTGATGAGTACTATTGGATTCGAGATGACTTGCGCCAAAATGAAACAGTAATCGAATTACTGGAATTAGAGAATGCTTATACCGATGCGGTGATGAAGCATACTACTGCCTTACAAAAATCTCTTGTCGAGGAACTTTCATCAAGGTTACCCAGTACGAAGAAGTCTGTTCCAATTCAACACGATCAGTATTTATATTTTCAGGAGTTTTTACCCGGCAAGCAATATCCAGTATACAAGCGTAGGCTGACTGGCGAGCTCGACGAGACCACTCTACTAGATGCCAACAGGTTGTCGAGTGGAAAAACGTTCTATGAAATTGGAAACTTTAGTGTTAGTCATGACCATAAGCTGCTGGCATTCGCAGAGGATGAATTTAGTCAAGGGGTTTTTCGAGTACGTCTCAAGGATATAAGTAAGGACGAATATTTCGCAGATAAAATCTCAGGAGTGTCGCCAGCTCTTGCTTGGGCCTCTGATAATCAAACACTCTTTTATGTTAGAAAGCATCCAGAGACGTTACTTCCTTACCAGGTATATCGACATAAAATTGGAGGAGGACCTTCTACATTAGTTTATCAGGAATTTGATAAAGCCTTTTATTCAAGTGTGTTTCTCTCTCGTTCAAAAAAATACATAGTAATTACTAATTCGAGTTCTGATTCTTCAGAAATCCTTCTAGTGGATGCTGAGATGCCAACCGAGCCTCCTAAAATATTTCTCGAGCGCGAGGTTGGACATGATTACCGTATTAGGCATCACAAGGACCATTTCTATGTTCTGACAAATTGGAATGCAAGTAACTATAAGCTAATGCGGGTCCGGACGAATTCAATTGGTACGCGTCAGCAATGGGAGCAGGTTGTAGAGCATCGAAATGATATTTTGCTGGAGGATTTTGAAATATTTGAGGATTATTATGTTCTGGCAGAGCGCTTTCAGGGCTTGACACAATTTAGAATAATAAGCCGAAATACCGGTAATGAAAGGTTAATTGACTTCGTTGAATCAACTTACTCTGCAAAAATACATTCTAATCCTGATCCTCACAGTACCGTATTGCGATACTCTTATTCTAGTTTGACAACTCCCGAAAGTATTTATGAATTTGACTTATCCAATGGTAGATCGATTTTGATAAAGACCGATCGTATTATTGGCAATTTCGATCCCTCGAACTATCGCTCGGAGCGATTCTTTTTTAAAGCGAGAGATGGTGCCGAGGTACCAATCTCTTTAGTTTATCGAAAGGATAGTTTTAGTCCAGGTTTAAACCCTGGTTACATATATGCGTATGGGGCCTACGGTTACCCCACTGAAGCAGCTTTCCAGTCAAATAGATTATCGTTGTTGGATAGAGGAGTTGTTTTCGCAATTATTCATGTCCGAGGAGGGTCTGAAATGGGCCGTCATTGGTATGATGAAGGTAGATTACTTCGTAAGAAGAATACTTTTAATGATTTTATAGATGGGACTAGGGCTCTGGTGGAACGTAAATATATGAGTTCTAAAAAAGTATTCGCCGTGGGTTCGTCAGCAGGTGGGTTGCTAATGGGAGTGGTTGCCAATGAAGCACCTAAGCTTTATCTCGGTATCGTTGCTCGTGTTCCCTTCGTTGACCCTGTTACGACTATGCTTGATGACTCAATCCCGCTCACGTCGGGAGAATACAACGAATGGGGAAATCCAAATGACAAGCAGCATTTTGATTACATGATGTCATACTCACCTTATGACCAAGTTAGAGCTCAGCGGTACCCGAATATGCTCGTTACCACTGGACTATATGATTCAAGAGTGCAATATTTTGAACCCGTCAAGTGGGTGTCAAGGATGAGACGATTGAAAATTGATAAGAATCTATTACTACTAGATATCGACCTGGAGACAGGTCATCACGGTGCATCTGATAGTTATCTTCGCTTTCGAAGTGAAGCTCTTGAGTATGCATTTATTCTTAATTTGTTGGGTAGGGACTGATTTGCTCTGTAGGATCAGCCGCATTTAAGTATATGCGATTCTTAATATGCTTTTCTCGTCTCTCGCAAGAGCGTTGATGAGATATCACTTCGGAATTCTTTCTCTTCAACCCCCACGCATAGACGTTTGAATTTCTCGGGCAATTTAAGATCATCTAGAGTTACGAATTCGCCGTCGAGGTCTCTGCCAAATACAACCATTTTGCAGCCAAGCTCACAGAGTTCGTCGATGGAGGAGGCCAGTAGCTTTTCATTATTATCATAATATTTTTTGTCAACAATGCGTAGAAGAGTATCTGCACCCAAAATAAAGCAAGCTTTGGGGAACAGGCGTGCTTTTTCTAAGAACGTTGGCGCATTGGTGAAAATGAGAGAGTTTGAATTAATTTGTTCTTGGCGGTCCTGCATTGTTAAGAAATCGATTGCCATTTTATCTACATTACTTATAGAAATCTCAAGATATACTTTGCCCCCAAGAAGTTGTTCCGAGTAAGCGATCATTTTTTTATGCCCTTCATGCAAGGGGTTGAATGCACCAGGAAAAATATTGATTGGATCAGTGGGAGACAGCGTTGTTTTAAGCTTTCCTGACAAAAGGTCAGACCAGGTTTCAGGTGCGTTTTTAGTGCGTTTTAATATCCTCCCGGCAATATGATGTTGCGGGGCTCTCAAACCGCAGAATTCTGCTAATTGTTGAATAATTAGATCAGAAATAATATTTTCCTCATTCTGCCGTGAGTAGATTGCCTTATCGAAGAAGACATTGACCTCTGATGTTTGTGTCGAAGTCTGTATAGCGATATGGCATCGGTTTGCACCACGTCGACGTCTTTTTGTTGTGAGGGCGCAGGTAACACCTACACCGGCCACATTTATCGAGCTTTCATTTATCTTTCGAGCACGACGCCAGGCCGCCATTGCTAAATTTCGTGCGGTAGATGAACTTGCTGAGTTTTCAGGCACCTGTCCAAGATAGGTAATCAGCGCTTGAGAGTGGTATGGAATCGATACTTCAAGAATCGTTTTAGACGCTCCAGGAATGCTCAGTAATTCAGCCAAAGCTTTCGAACCACCGCCCGTTAGCGCAAGTACAAATTTTTTGGGTGATTGATGAATTTGTTCTATTAAATCTGGCAATTATTGTCTTCCGATTCTATTTGTTATAATTCTTAGATTATCATTTTGAAAAATCAGTTTCGTAACCTAATGCATTATTTGCTATTTTTTTTAACTGTTATTCTCATTTTGCCCGTAAACGGCGATGGGCTGCAGTCTTTACGCAAGTATGACTTGACAAATTACCGATTCACTAACGCTCCTGTAATCGAAGGGGTGGTAGTTAAACAGCTCAACGCCAGTCAACGCTTTATATTGTCTTCCGGCCGCAAAGAACTCAACGCTTTGCTCCATCGTAAGCTAGGCATTAAGGAAATTCGAGGGGATATAAGAGACTTAAGTATTCTACAGCAGGTGGTTGATCAAAAACTGCTTTCTAATGGCCAACTGAGGGCTTGGCAATCGTTGGGGATAGTGTTTGGAGACCTGCTCGTGAGGGAATTTGGACTGTCTTGGATTAGTTATGAGGACGAGGCAGGTATTAGCAAGGCACTACGGTGGAGGGATACAGATAACTTTGTATTCCCGATAACTTTTTTCTCCAAAAGAATCCAGTTTGGCGAAACAATTGATGTCAAACTGTTGTACGATGAGATTTCGACAGAAATTAAGCAGTTTAAACAATCATCTGGTCTGGTTGCGGGTCAAAGATAGAATCAGTAAACCTTTTGTTGGCAGGCCGTAAACTATTAATAGGTAAAAAATGAAGAAATTAATTATGAGTGCCTTGCGATTTCTTTTCGTAGATTCGGTGAGGTACCTCGTAGGAGATCGCCTCAGACCACGTTGGCTTATGTGGTGGGCGTTTGTTGGTTGGGGATGGCTTGCTATTTTGGTAATGATTACTAGTTTTGTGACAACCATTTCTCAACTTTGAGGCTAAGGTCTGGCTTACATCGGGACTATTAAGACAATAAATCTGTCAACGAAGATACTACTTTGTCGCCGAAAACGTCAGTAGAAACTGTTTGGGCGCTCTCGTTCGATATAAGATCTGGAGTAGAGAAGCCCTCTTCAAATACTGACTGCATTGCTCGCCATACATTTCTTGCTTCATCTTTCATCCCAAAACTCATCTCCAGCATCATCGCTACAGACCCAATCATAGAGTAGGGATTCGCGATATTTTTTCCTGCGATATCTGGAGCAGAGCCATGCGACGGCTCATAGTAGGCCTTTTCAGGACCCATACATGCGGAGGGCATTAGTCCCAATGAGCCTAGGATACCTCCCGCCTGATCGCTTAGAATATCACCGAACATGTTTTCCATTACCATCACATCAAATTGTCCTGGGTTAAGACAAAGGGCTGTGGCCGCAGCGTCAACTAATAGATGTGTCACTTTAACCTCGGGATAGTCTGAGTGAACTTCATCAAGTATTTCGTTCCAGAAGACGCTGGACATAAGCACATTACTTTTGTGTATGTTGTGAAGATGTTTCTTTCGTTTATTTGCTTGATCGAACGCTACCTTCAGAACTTGTCGTACTTGTACCTCGTTATACTCCAAAGTTTCTTTAACGTACTCCAAACCTTGTGGGTTTGTACCGCGCTCTTTTTCTCCAAAATAGAGACCACCTACTAGTTCTCGAATTAGAAGTACGTCCAAACCATCTTTAATTATCTCAGGCTTCAATGGAGAGAAATGAACCATCTCTGGACTCAGGTAAATTGGTCTGAAGTTGGCAAAAGTGTTATACCGAGCGCGCAAAGGAAGGATTGCGCCCCTTTCGGCTTGCTCGTCTATAGGAATTTTTTTTGATTCCTCGTAACTCAGACCAACAGGGCCTTTGAGAATTGCGTCTGCTTTATCGCAGACCTCTTTGGTCTCCTGGGGGAACGCCTTGCCATGCGTCAAATACGCACTAGCACCGAAAGGACAATCGATCAGTTCAAAGGCAACGTCTCGATGTTGCTCGATCACACCAAATATCCTAACGGCCTGAGCCATAATTTCAGGACCTATAGCGTCCCCTGCTAAAACAGCCACTTTGTAAGCATTGCTCATGTTTATTGCCTATTCAAAATTCGGATTCTATCAAGGGGTCAATACAAGAGGTAGGGTTCCCTTGCAGCATACCATTCCACTTTGGTAGCAGTAAGCATTTCCTCTAAAATTTGGAGTGTACTGTTTTGCTCATCTACCCACTTGCGAATAAGATCACTACCACAGATAACATCAATGGGTATCCTGCTGTTCTCATATTCATACTCGTGATAACGCCACAGATTATAGTCGGGCTTCGTTTGGCGAAAATATTTTAAAATCATAGCGACAAGATAGAACGGATTGAACTTATCATGCTGATATGTGCTGTGATCCGTATGTATCTGAATTCCTGAGCAAAGTTGGTTTGCATGCTTATGAAAAGTTGGTGTAAAAAAACATGGACGAAGGTTCCCCAAGAGTTCAGACGGGATCTGAGCAAGTATTTCGTCTGTTGGGAAATCCGGAGCTCCAATTACCTCCAAGGCATGTGTTGTCCCTCGTCCCTCAGATAGAGTTGTACCCTCGATAAGTACTGTTCCTGGAAAACATCGAGCCATGTTAACACTGCCAGCATTTGGGCTAGGATTTACCCAAGCTCGCTCATGAATAGGCCAGCCAAAACCAGGACTAGCGCATGGCTGGTAGTTTTTCATCTTTATTACTGTTGGTTTGGCGCACTTCAATTGGTCTGCAAACCAGCAAGCTAATTCACCAGTTGTTAGGCCGTGGCGCATTGGCAATAAATCACAGCCCACAAAACTTTGAGCGCCATCCTCCAGAAACAAACCATCTACGGGTCGCCCTATTGGGTTGGGTCTATCAAGAACCCAGATTGGAATATCGTTGTTTGCAGCGGCTTCAACAAAATATCTCAAAGTGGTGATAAAGGTATAGACTCGACAACCAATGTCTTGCAGGTCAAATAGGATGCCGTCAACATCCTTTAACATCTGTTCCTGTGGGTAGCGAAAATCCCCATATAAACTGATAACGGGTATATGGTGTTTCGGATCAATGTAATCGTTGGATTCAATCATGTTATCCTGTTTATCGCCACGCATACCATGTTGAGGACCAAAACTTTTTATGACATTTACCCCTTTTGCTAAAAGCTCATCCACAGTATGTGTGAGTTTGGAGGTAACTGATGCTGGATGCCCAACGACTGCAATTCGCATACCTTTAAGGCCATGCGGTTCTTTTAAGAGCTCATCAATACCAAACTGGAAATCAGTCATGGTACTTCCCCACTGATGAGTTTGTGATGTGAGCGTGAATGAAAATCTGGAGCTCCTTTTGGATGCGATAATCCGAAATAATGTAGTTCATTTTCATTGTCTTCGATTATGACGGCAGGACCGAAGTAAAACGGTATTTGATATGGCAAAGGCATATCAATGCGCGCATTACACTCATAATCGTCGAAGGATAGACTGAAGTTATAACCCACTGATGTATCGCTGGTCCTTTTCTTGCCGCGGTAATAAGCGAAATTATAGAAAGCAGAGTCTCCCCCAGGTGATTGGTTAAGTTCGTAATACTCAGAAGTACAAGCAGAGCCAAAAAAGCACTCGAAACAGGTACTGTGCCACAGTTCAAGGCTGCCAGTTACATGTTTTTTTTTACCGGCCCAGAGTATCTGCGCTAAATTTCCTTTGATTCTGTAACAAATACTAATTGCCTCAGTGCTGGGGCTTACCGATATATCGCAAAACATATCTTCTACGCATTCTACAGGACGAAAAGGAAGTAAAGGTAGCTTCACGTGGTAATACTCTTTATCAAGACTTATATGCTACTTTAACCCGATTCGGAAGTGGAATAGCTAATATGTACGATTATGATTTATTTGTTATTGGAGCAGGTTCGGGTGGCGTGCGCGCAGCACGAATGAGTGCTGGGTATGGGGCCCGGGTGGCGTGTGCAGAAGATCGTTACATGGGGGGTACTTGCGTTAATGTTGGGTGTGTGCCAAAAAAGTTGTTTTACTATGCTTCTCACTACTCGGAGGATTTTAAAGAGGCCGAGGGATTTGGTTGGGAGAAAATTGAGCGCAAATTTGACTGGCTGACATTGAAGGAGAACAAAGACAATGAAATCCAGCGTCTGAATAGCGTTTACAGAGATCTTCTTGATGCAGCTGGGGTAACTTGTTTCAACGGACGAGCACGAATTGCCGACAATCATCATGTGCTCGTTGGCGATACGAAGATCTCTGCAGAAAAAATTTTGGTTGCTACAGGCGGTTGGCCAGATATACCGACGTTCACAGGGAGTGAACACGTCATTAGTTCAAACGAAGCATTCTCTTTAAATAAATTACCGGAGCGGGCGTTGGTAATTGGTGGAGGTTACATAGCGATTGAGTTTGCGGGCATATACTCTGGTTTGGGAGTCGAGACCTCTTTGTCGTATCGAGGATCGTTACTGCTTAGGAATTTCGATGAGGATATACGAAAATTTGTAGGCGAAGAAGTAGCTAAAAAGGGTATAGACATTCGCTACAATTCAACTCTTAGTATGATAGAAAAGAAAAGTAATGGAGTCTTGGAGGTAACCTTCGCAGATGGATCCTCACTACAAACCGACCTGGTTCTATGTGCTACTGGAAGAAAACCAAATGTACGGGATCTTGGCTTGGAAAACCTCGAGATAAATTGTAGAGACAATGGAGCGATCATCGTGGATGAACAGTTTCGAAGCTCAGTGCCGAGTATTTTTGCATTGGGAGATGTAACTGATCGCATTCAATTAACTCCAGTTGCGATAGCCGAAGCGATGACCTTTGCCAACACTCACTTCAATGGTCAACAAGCCGTATTGAACTATGAAGGTATTCCTACGGCGGTTTTCTGCCAGCCTAACATCAGTGCCGTTGGGCTAACCGAAGCCGAGGCGAGACTGAAATTTGATAGTATTCAGATCTTTAAATCTAATTTTAAAGGGTTAAAGCACTCTCTGAGTGGCAGCGATGAGAGGACTCTGATGAAGTTAATCGTGGAACCCTCCTCAGAGCGTGTGGTTGGTATACATATGGTTGGACCAGAGGCAGGGGAAATCATTCAGGGTCTAGCCGTCGCATTTAAGGCTGGTGCCACCAAGTCGGATTATGATTCAACCATAGGCATCCACCCTACCTCTGCGGAAGAGTTTGTTACTATGCGAGAGTCAGTTTAAGGAGCGGAACAAATGGATAATCAAACATGGATTCATGGTTTTACTAACTCATTAAATACTATTGACGGATACCTTGGCTCTGCTCAGTACTTCCCTTTTGTTTTATTAGCCACGGGAATGTTTTTAACTTTCTATCTCAAATTCCCTCAAATCAGATACTTCAATCATGCTTGGCGAGTTCTCTCTGGACGTTATGAAAGTCCAGATGCCAAGGGCGATGCCTCTCACTTTCAAGCTTTAACAACCGCAATCTCCGGTACTGTAGGCACGGGAAATATTGGAGGTGTCGCGTTGGCGATATACCTTGGAGGTCCAGCTGCCTTATTCTGGATGTGGATGACAGCTTTTTTCGGAATGACCACAAAATTCGTAGAAGTGACTTTATCCCATAAATATCGGGATACTGATGCGAAAGGTTTCATAGTTGGTGGACCGATGTATGTTATGGAAAAGCGACTAAATATGAAGTGGCTTGCTGTATTTTTTGCTTTGGCCACGGTGGTTAGTTCATTTGGAACAGGTAATCTTCCTCAGAGCAACAATATCGCGAGCGGGTTGAGTGGCACTTTCGGCATTCCAGAATGGTTAACGGGTGCCATACTGGCAACTGTGCTCGGTTTGGTGATTGTCGGCGGGATTAGTCGCATTGTTAAAGTAGCCGAAAAGATTGTTCCTTTTATGGCGCTGATATACGTTATTGGTGCTTTAAGCGTGATCATTGCTAATCTCGAACAAGTTGGGGATTCTCTGCTTGCTGTGCTAAGCGACGCGTTTACTGGCTCAGCGGCGACAGGAGGCTTTCTGGGAGCTACATTCGCCTATGCGTTTAACCGAGGTGTCAACCGAGGCCTATTCTCTAATGAGGCAGGTCAGGGCAGCGCGCCCATTGCTCATGCTGCTGCGAAAGCTGAGGATCCAGTTTCTGAAGGAATGGTGTCAATATTGGAGCCTTTTATTGACACCATTATTATTTGCACACTTACTGGGTTGGTTATTCTGTCATCGGGAGTTTGGACCGAAAAGCACCAGAATCACTTTCAAAAATTCGATATGCAGGTTTTGAATGGAAATTATAGTGAAGATATCCCTGCACACAGAGCAGAGCTTTTTAGCCATTTAAATTCAGGAGCGAGCGACGTCGAGTTATATGACGGCGTGATTCAGGTTATAGCAGGAACTGCGGTAAGTTCTGAGCACACTGTTCTGCACAATCGTTCGGTAGCAGAAGATGTATATTACCTTCACAGAGGAGAGCCATATACTGGTCCTTTGACCATTCAGGATGGCAAGTTAACGAACGACGTAGAGATCCATGGGCGTTCCTTGATTCATTCCATAGATTTGACAGCTGAAGCATTCAGTCGAGGGCTTTTTGGGGAGTTTGGTAGGTATATCGTAGCACTTGGTTTGGTGTTATTTGCTTTTACAACGGCAGTAGCTTGGTCGTACTACGGCGATCGCGCGATGACATATTTGTTTGGTGTTAACTCATTGATTTTTTATCGGAGTGCCTACGTCTTGGGATTCTTTTTTGCAGCAATAGCCGATACGTCACTTGTGTGGCTTATTGCTGCCATAACAATTGCATTTATGACTTTACCGAATTTATTCAGTATGATTGTGTTGCATCAAGAGGTTAAGCAAACCATTGCTGAGTATTGGACAAAGTTTCACATCAAATATCCTGAGAAAGGATCAAAAATCGGTTAGTACTGATCAACCGTAATTACTTGAATGAATTCCCAAAATACTTTTGACCTTGTGGAGCAGCGTTTTATCGAAACGCTCAATCTTTCTGTTGCTAGCTATGTCCACCAAGAAACGCGCGCCGAGCATATTCACTTTGAAACTGACAATGTCGAGAATGTTTTCCTGGTAGCACTTCGAACGATGCCTCAGAATTCCACAGGCGTCGCCCACATTCTGGAGCATACAGCTTTATGCGGCAGTAAGCGTTACCCAATCAGGGATCCTTTTTTTCTCATGATTCGTCGCTCGCTCAACACATTCATGAATGCGTTTACAGGGAGTGATTGTACCTACTATCCTTTTGCGAGCCAAAATCGAAAGGACTTTTTCAATCTTCTTGACGTCTACTTGGACTCCGTATTTTTTTCTCGGCTTGATCCCCTAGATTTTGCTCAAGAAGGTCATCGGTTCGAACTAAATCAAGCGGGCAAATCGCAATCTGAACTGATATTGAAAGGTATTGTTTATAATGAAATGAAAGGGGAGATGAGCGCTCCACTTTCACAACTTTATGCAAAGTTAAATCATTATTTGTATCCAACGACTACTTATCATTACAACAGTGGTGGAGACCCCAAAGAAATTCCATTACTTAAATACCAGGACTTAAAAGCGTTTTATCAATCGCACTACCACCCCAGTAATGCGATCTTCATGACCTACGGAGATATCCCGGTTTCTGACTTACAAAGCCGCCTTGAAAATAATGTGCTCCAATTTTTTAAAAGACGAAGCGACCTCATTAGCGTTTCACCAGAGGTGCGATATCGTCAGCCAATAAGAGCGACAGAATACTACCCGGAACTTTGCTGTGAGAAGCGCACACATGTCGTTCTAGCATGGCTCTTCGGAGAGAGCAGAGATCTTATGATGTTGATGAGGTGTAATCTTCTATCAGAAGTCCTGCTTGGTACGAGCGGATCTCCTCTGAGGAAAGCGCTGGAGGACAGCCACTTAGGGAGTGCGGTTTCGCCGCTCTCGGGGTTAGAGGATAGTAACTTTGAGATGAGCTTTGTCTGTGGGTTTGAAGGTTGTGCCAATAATCAAGAAGATGCGATTGAGGAGTTAGTAATAAATACTCTTAGAAAAATTAGAGACGAAGGCATACCGAAAGCACAGTTGGAGTCAGTCCTGCATCAATACGAATTGGCTCAGAGGGAAATTGCGGGTGAGGGTGTTCCCTATGGGTTGCAAGTCATGTCCTGGTGTCTTTCTGCGGCGGTTCATAGAGGAGCACCGCTGAGTGCCATAGACTTAGATCCAGCGATTGAGCGCTTAAGAGAGGAAATAAAGGACCAAGATTTCATCTGCAAATTGGTTCAAACACTTTTGCTGGACAACAAGCACCGCGTTACGCTGATCATGAAACCTGATCCCGAAATGTCGGTGAAGGAATCTGCTGAGGAGGAATCGCGTCTGGCGATGATAAAACGGAAACTAGACGAAAGAGGACTACAGGCTATTGAGGAGCAGGCTTTTGCTCTACAAGAGCGCCAGTCGGCGCCTGAGGACCTTTCAATTTTACCGAAAGTGGGTCTTGAGGATATTGGTCCCCCGAGAAAGGATCCAATATGGCGATTTGAGGACGCCCCCACTCCTATCACAAGTTTTAGGATTGGAACAAACGGTATTACCTATCATCAGATTGTAACCGCATTGCCAAAGTTAACCGCAGAAGAGACTAGTTTGCTTCCTCTTTACAATGGGCTGATAAGTGAGATTGGATCTAATTCAAGGGGGTATGAGCAAACACAGCTTATACAGCAAGCGCTTACAGGCGGTATCCATGGCTTTTTATCTGCCAGGGCATGCGGGGAAGATTTTAATAAGTATTCGGCTTATTGTTTCTTATCATCAAAAACCATGCCTGAGAAGGTTGAGGCAATGTTTACTTTGATGAAAGAGACAGCCTTAAAACCCAACTTCGAAGAGGGGGAAAGAATTCGAGACCTTATAAAGCAGTTTCGAGTCCGAAGAGATGCGAGCATCACTGGGAATGGTCATATGTTGGCAGCCGGAGCCGCTGCTGCTAGTTTACATCCAATTACATCTATGAGTTACAAACTGTCAGGCTTAGGGTCAATTTTTAATTTGCGTGGGTTGGATGACTCGCTGAAGGACAAGTTAAACTTGGAACTTTTGCAAGTTTCACTCGAAAGCTTACATACTCGGTTACTAGAAGGATCTAGACAGTTACTTTTAGTTTCCGATCCTTCGACTGAATCCATTAGCAGGGGGGCGCTAAAACTGTCGTGGCAAGAAAGACAGGGATTCGCTGATAAATTCGTAGCGGGGGTTGATGGTTTCGAAAGTGATGTAGCATTTGTAACCAACACGAAAATTAATTTTTGTGCGTCTGTTTACCCAACAATTGAGCCTACTAATGAAGATTCGCCGGTGCTAACTGTTCTGGCAGCTGTACTAAGAAATGGCTATCTTCATAGTGAGATTCGAGAAAAAGGGGGTGCTTACGGTGGAGGCGCCATTCATGACTGGGCGAATGGCGTCTTTAAATTTTATTCGTTCAGAGATCCAAATTTGTTGGACACATTCGCCGCATTTGAAAAATCTTTGGAATGGGTTACTGGTGCTGAGCTGTCATCAGAAATCGTTGAAGAAGCTGTACTTGGTGTAATTAGCGGCTTGGATGCTCCCGGAACTCCCGCAGGGGAAGCAAAACAAAGTTTCCATCATAAGCTTTTTGGGAATACCCTAGAGTCACGACAGGAGTTTCGAGAGAGGGTGATAGCTACTCGAGTGCAAGATATTCGCAGGGTTGCGACGAGCTACTTTCAAAGTGGGGCCAGACGAGCTGTGATCACCAATGCCCAGTTTAGGCATCAGGTAGAGTCAAAATTTGACGTAGTCGAACTTTAGTTTATTTTGTTTTTCCATCGCGATTTATTGAGTCCAACATGTTAATCTAAGAAGATATTGGTGAATGGTTTCGAGCGGTTGTAATTGCATTCGATCGGACCAATTGCGGGCTTTGGCTATTGACTTTGCAGAATTGCTTCCTCATCCTTTTGTCCCGTAGACATCTGAGCTCGAAGGTTAAGAAAGACCAGTTAGAAAGACTAAAAACACAAAGGAAAAAATTAAATAGGTATCAGTATGAAAGACCGCCATTTAAAACAGGGACGCATTGCATTTCTTCTAAGTTTGTCATTTATTTTGCTAGCGGGCAGCATCCATGCCCAGACCCTTGATGATGTTTTGGGTGTCAGAGCTTCGACCACACAAGATGGGCGTGCCTCTCAGAGAAGGATTGATGAGATCTCCGAACAAACGCGGGATTTACTGACCCAATACAAGCAGGTAA
>MDTE01104101.1_pt1 | contig 35717 bp, 36 predicted proteins | sample 811231 | NCBI WGS metagenome assembly MDTE01 (sample SAMN05326651, study PRJNA326480) | marine metagenome | isolation source: seawater | place: Indian Ocean: Red Sea | collected 2010
CTGGGTTCAAGTCCCAGGGGGCGTACAACATTGTGCAAAACCGCTCTGATGGGCGGTGGCTCGGTTGTCCCCACCAGTTTGGCATGGAAAAGGGGCTCTGACCAGGCACTTCACCTCAGAGGCGTGCGTTGATGGCCGCGACCGCTGCTTCTAGGACTTCCTCACACTCGGCCAACTCTTTGAGAGATCAATAGTGCCCCAGTGCACCCACCAGCACGCGAACAGTCCGTTCGCATCCAGTGACGCAAGCTCCCTAGATCTGATCCAACAGCTTTGCCTTCTTTGAATCAAATTCATCGTCAGAGAGCACTCCAGCATCATGAAGTTCGGCCAGCTTCTTCAACTGGTCAAGTGGTCCTTCTGGCAACTGGGATCCGGACGCTGTCGACACAGCCTGATACTCGGCTATGGCGTTTCGGAGAACCTCCACAAATGTCTTTGTGGCTGCCTTGTTCGCTCTCGTAAGAACAAACGTGGACCCAGGAACAGAAGCCACAAAGCCAGCCAGAACCGCTCCCCCTGACTCTTGGACCGAATCCACCTTGTCGAGGGGGAACTGCTCTACAGCTGTTTGGAGCATTAAGTTGCCAACGTAGATCAAGCGTTTGTTGGTCGTAACAGCAATACCGATCGTGTCTTTACCAACCGAATTTTTCGCCTGGCCATTAATCAGTCCTAAGGGTTGTTCATCCTCGCCGAGCATCTCCTCTACTTTGGCAAGCGGTTTCTTGTAGCGGCCGCCGGACTGAAAATAATCGGTACTGCGAGCGAAAGACATGAAATCCAAGTCTCTAGACCCACCACCGTCAGTCGATTTGCTGCCAAACTGCTCTTCTGCTGACTTCATCTTCGCCATCTCCCTCTCAATCCCTCAGGAAGCCTGTCACAGAACTCGCTCGTCGGCGGCGCTGCGCCTGACGTAGATGGCGGCGGTGTTTCCCAAGGTGTCCATGGGACCCCCTTCAGTGGTGGTTCTGGATTCGTTCCAGAACGGATCACTGGAATCCGTTGCTCAATGTCGCCCTCTCTAGGGGGCGCACTCATATAGACAAAATCCAGATCTCACTTGACGGCGTTCGACGGGATCATCGACCGTAAGATCCCGCGCGTACCCACCGGGCGTCTTCTTACCCCTAGCTTTGCAATCGCCAAGCGAATCATCGGTTGGGACCGCAGCTATGGGCAACGACCAGCACCAAACATGCAGACCATCGGAGAACATGAAATGAGCGTTGCCACCACCATCCAGCACGGGCTCTACCGAGTTCTCAACCCCGTCATAAAGACCGTTCTTCGTTCGCCGCTTCACCGCATAGCGAGCAGAACCACCGCGCTGCTGCATTTTCGCGGCAGCACGAGCGGCCGCGAGTTTGTCACACCACTTAGCTACCTCAGGGACGACCAAACCGTGTGGTTCCTGTCAGACCACAGCACGAACTGGTGGAAGAACTTCCGCGAAGGCGACGCACCAGTCTCCATCGAGATCGCAAGGAAGACGGTGAACGGAACGGCTCGTCTCTGGGAGGGCAACACTGACGAATTTCGCGAACATGTGAGCCGCTACCTGTGCGCTCTACCCCGCGACGCCAAGTTCGCCGGCATCAAACTCGACCAGAACAAGGTGCCGACCGAAGCGAGCCTCATCAAGGCCGCTCCAACGCTGGTCATGGTCCAGGTCGAACTCGAATAGGGGCGCATTCATGAGTGAGACCCACGCCCCGTACTCATCGTTGGCGGCGGCATCGCTGGAATGTTGGCAGCAACGCGTTTGAAGGAGAGGGAAAGCCGATGTCCGAGACCCGAGGTGCATGGGCAGGGTTGCTCGAGGTGTTGGCCGAGGCCGGTGAGCGGTTTGCCGGCCAAGATTGGATGGTGGTAGACGACCGCGACGTCGCCGAAGCCCACCGCACCATCGCCCACATTCTCCAATCGGGACTGGTGAGCCACGCCGAGTTCGATCCGGAACGCCCGGTGTGGCGCCGGATCGTGACGCCGACCCGCAAATTCAGCGGCGACAATGCCGACGCCATCTACTTTGAGGCCCCGATTCGAGGCGACCGCACTTACCGGATCACTGGCAACTTGACCCAAGCGGTGTACACGGCATTCACGGTGGAGGCCGGCGCCAACGACGGCTCGTACCCGGACCGTACCGACGGGATGCTCAACGACACACAGTTCGACGTTGCCGCTGACGGCTCCTACGAAATTATCCTCGGAGGGGAGCCCCTGGATCGGAACTGGTTGGGGATGCCGGCCGATGCCGGTCGCCTAACCAGTCGCCACTATTTCGAGTGGACCTCCCCAGTCGCCGGCGCCAATATCCACTTACCGCTGACCATCACGAACCTCGACCCACCCGACGGACCGCCACCACCCTGGGACGACGACCTAGTGGCTGCTGCGATCAGGCGAGTGAGTAACCATGTAAGAAGTAAGACCATCGACGGTCCCCAGCGAGCCGGCCGCGCCACCCCACCCGACTGGGTGGGCCAGATCCCCAACGAATTTCCGGCGCCTCAGGAACCCGGCGATATTGCTTTATCGGCCACAGACGCGCACTACTCGCTTGGTCGCTGGCTACTTGGGCCAGATGAGGCACTGGTTATCACCGGCCGATGGCCTAAGTGTGTTTTCGCCAGCGTTTGCGCTTGGAACCGATTCCAACAGACCCTTGACTACATGAATCGGCCGGTCAGTAGAAATAGGGCCACCACTACCCTCGAAGCCGACGGCTCGTTTCGTATGGTCGTAGCCCACGCCGACCCCGGCATCCCTAACTGGATCGACACCGAGGGTCGGTCTTCCGGCACCCTATTCTTCCGTTTCTTCCTGGCAGAGGGTGACATCGAACCCCTAGGCACCGAAGTGGTCCCGTTCGCCGAGATAGGAACTTGACTCAGTCGCCCCTCACCTGAAGGGGGCAGGCCGGACATTGAGGGGTTGAATTTTTTGGCACTGATCTTGGCACTATTCGCCCTTAACCGATCGGTCCCTTCTGATCAGTCTCTTGGTCGCCATCGGAACTCCGAGCCGACCAAAATCTCATGGCTACGGCGACAATGGCAGCAAGTCCAAGACCACCAACAACGAACAGACCGCTTGACGATGTGTTTTCTGAGCTGCCGGACTGGGACATGTCCGCCGAGGCGTAGAACAAAGTTCGACTCTCGTCTCCGAACAAATCTAGTTCCCAGTTCAAAGTAGAACCTTGCGCTGAGTCGGCATTGTGGTCGACTGATGCCCCAGGCAGCGTGACCGCAAAAAGCATCTTCGGTTCATCAAGCTCCATATCAAACACTTTGGCCAGCGCTGCCATTTGTTGAAATGACATGTCATCGTCCTCGTCAGCATCTCCGATCAAGTCGGAAACATCGAGATCGAAGAAGACCATCTGATTCTCTACCCAGAGGCGAATGGGCACTCCGTCATCCGCAGAGAGTTCCGAAAGGTCAAAATCTGTAAACGGGAAGGAGATTTCGGCACCACACCACCCATCCTTCGAACTATCACGCACCTCGGCACCTGCTGGCAGGTCAGAGATGCCGGACTCATCGAGCATCTCCGCACAAATGTCTCCGGTGTCTCCGTCCGAGAAGGCTTCGGCGAATTCAGCAAGTGTTTCCGAAAGCAAAACTTCGATTTCCACAGTCCCGGTGCCGTCAGGTTCAACCCTGATAGCCATGTCCATTCGGAGACAGCCGGTAGCGGTCGTCAGGACCAACACGGCTAAAGCCAGACGCTTTAACCAGGAGATTGAGAAGTTAAACAAGTCGATCACCGCCCCCGACCATTCCCTCTGGGGCCATCTCGACGTTATTCCAGGCAGGCGTGACTAGGTAGCCCTTCAACTTCACAACAATCACACTACGGGCCGACCAACAACCCTGGCATATCTCCGAAACGGTTGGGTCGACAAGCGCCGTGAGATCATTCAAACGTGTTGATCTACGATGGTGAGTGTCAGTTCTGCCGGTGCTGCGCAAACTGGGTGTTGTCCCGGGGGAAAGTGCCGATGTCGCCATCTGCCGACCTAGACCTCGACTTGCTGGGTTTGACGCCTCCAGAGGTGTCAACAACCGTTTGGTGGGTGACCGACAGAGAGCGACTGTCGGGCCACCGCGCCGTTGCCCGAGTGCTGCGGGAACTTAGTGGCGTTTGGGGAATCGCAGGTCGAGTCATAGCCGTGCCGCCGCTTTCGTGGCTCGGCAATCACTTATACCGTTGGGTGGCCAACAACCGGACCAGGTTCCATTTCAAGGCTTGTGGCCAGTCATCCAATGACGTCAACGGGGGTTCCCCAACGAGCAAGGCGATATCGGGTCCCCAGACGTCGCCCATCGATGATTCTTGAAGTGCTGTCACCTGCCCTAGAGGGAGACAGGCATTACCGGATCCCGAAGGTTTCTCTCAACTTATGAATCGGATTCCGTTCTATCAGTAGCGCCTTGTTTCCTGGATCTCGCCTACTTCAGACGGGGAGAGCAACAGCAAAACAAAGTCTTCATGGGCTCGTGGTACGCACAATTCCTTCACCTCCTGAGTAGAGGCGGGAAATGCCAGGAGACCTCGGTGCAGGTACGCAAAGACGGTTCAGGGGCCTCCGGGGAGGGACTCGCAAGGCTCGCCATCATTGTCACCATCTAGACGTGCCACATCTCCGTAGTACGGAAAGTAGGTGTCGAACCACGCCTTCGCCGCAGAGTAGGTAGAAAAGTCTGAACAGTTCTTCGTGTTACCCGGGTTTGGCACAACCCCCGTAGCTGCAGTCGTACTAGTCGTTGTCGCGGTTCTAACGGTGGTAGTCGTGATCGATGGGGCCGCAGGCGGGACATAGACGTTGGTCGGCGGACCATCACAGGTACCGAGCATCACTTGAAGAGCGGCAAATTCTGCAGGGGTGACTGTGAGACCCCAACGCACCTTGATGTCAACCCATGAGTCAGCGTATTGACACCAATAACTGGAATCCGATGGCTTCCACTCCTCCGGGCCTCTCGACCCTTTTGACCGGTTAGCCGAGGCAGTTACTGCAATCAGGTGCTGCGGGTCGACAAGATCGTTGTAATAGGAACGTTTAGTCGCTAACGACCAAGCCCACCCACCCGAATCATGGGCGTTGGCGAGGGGCACGAAGTGGTCAACGTCTAACGAACTGGGATTAGTGACGTACGTACCAGTGAAAGCGGCATACCACTGCCCGCTGACGACTGAGCATCCTGAAGAACTGAGGCCTGTCCCATTTAGCGATTCGCTGATCAGGACTTCGTGGCGCGTGTTGAGGCAGTCGCTGTCTTCGTCTGCCCACCCTGAGCCCCAGTCATCGCGGTCGTAGCCGATAGGTGCGGAGGCACTAGTAACCACGAGAGCGGCAAGCAGCTCTGAGATCCAGTTGATGTTCGCTGTTACGGCAGTCTCAGGCGCAACTGTCGTCATCGCACTGATCGTCGTTGATGGTGCGACCGCAGTTGTGCTCGGAGGTGTCGGCACCGTGGTTGTGGTGGGCGGTTCGTTGAAACCTCGAAGCTCAACACCTGCTACAAGATCAGCGGCTTCAGCTGTCAGGTCGACTGGCCCTGTTGAGAGACCGAGTACTCCATAGACGAAACCCGTGATGTAGATACGTAATAGATCCTGGACCGCTCGGGCGTCGGTGTCCGTGGGTAGACAGCCATTCTCAGCGGAGCGGACCAACTCCTCTCCAAGCGCTTCACGTAATTCAGTCAGCCCTCCTCGGTCCTGAATCAAAGGGCAGGCATCAAGAGGTGCTGCATGGCCAGTTCTGGCAATATTCAAAAAGACGGAGTTATCCAGGGACTCATGGAGGCTCCAGATGCCGACCGGGTCAATCAGCGCATCGTTTTCGAAGGCCACCATCAAAGCCGGCCGGTTTGATACAAGTTCCTGTTGGACTCCTGCGAGAAGAACAACTCCGACTACCCGGTCATCTACGGTAGCTAGAGCCGCAGTTCTCGCACCGGCCGAATGGCCGATGACCACCATACGCGAGGTGTCCGCGACCGAACTGAGTCCCGGATCACTGGCAACCAGATCGAGAGCGTGTAGAAGATCCGCTACATCATCTTCGGGTGTGTCGAATCCCGCAAGCGGGGTCAAGAGCGTAGAGAGACTTCGACCAAGGTGCTCTACAGCGATCGTGATGACACCATGACTTGCTAGGTGGCCGGTCAAAAATGTGGCGGCCTGTCGATAGCCGGGACCGCCATGACTGTATGCGACGATTGGGAACGGCCCGTCTCCGACGGCCGCGGGGGCGTCTCGGTAAGCGCCTGTATCGACTCCACCACCCAAACTTCCGGAAATGACTGGCCGGAGAACCTCAGAGATTAAGTTGATGCTGTCGACAATCTCAGTCGACTGGCCTTCAACAGCAGTTGGCTCAACTGGGTACCAAACCTCCACCGGCCTGTCAGCCAACTGAAGAGTCCTCACCCCCACGGCCCAAGGTCCTCTGGTCAGAACTCGTTCAAGCCCAAAGCTCACCGGCCTACTAGTTGTGGTCGTTGACGCTGATGTCGTATGGACGGGAACAGTCGTCGTAGGCAACAAAGTCGGCGCATCTGCAGGGGCAACAGTCTCGACTGCGTGAGGAATGGTTGTGGAGGGAGCAGTGTTCGTCGACACAGTGGTGGTGGTTGTCAACGCCTGTTTCACAGGCAACACGATCGCTGTAGAGGGAGACGCTGTAGTGGAGGTTTCGGAACTACTACATGCTGAGGCCACGACCAGCGCTGCTACCACAGCCGCGGACTTCTTCACAGTCTGAGTCTGCCACCCCGCTCCTTGGAGCGGTGGAGTGACACCAGTGCCCGAAGGCTTCTCTTAAGCGATGGATCGGAATCCGTTTTATGAAGAGATGGCGTGTTGGAAGTGTCCCTTGCCGCAGGAGGCCGCCATCAAAGCCAAAGCTTGGACGTTAAGGTCACTGGATGGGAAGAATTTCAAGAACAATCGCGTTAGCCAAGGTGTCATGGAGCGTGCTTCGACAAGACCGGGAACTCCTCGTCCTGCCGATCCTCTCCTTTTTGGTCTCGATCGGCGTTCTATTGGCCATCTGGCTCCCGACCATGGCCGTCGCCGACCTATCTGGAGTCGCTTCCGAGGAAGGTGGCATAGACGCTGTAGTGGCGCTTGCCGGCCTAGCCAGCGCCCTGCTGCTCAGCGTTGTCGGCGTCTTCTTCAAGGCATCACTGGTAGCGGGTGCACATGAGCGGATGTCTGGCGGTGACCCGACCGTTCGTTCGGCCATCGCCCGAGCCACTACCCATCTGGGTGGACTGATCCCGTGGGCACTGCTCACCGCCACCGTCGGGTTGGTGCTCTCGGCTCTCCGAAACCGAGCCGGGCGGCTCGGCCAGTTCGCCGTCAGCCTGATCGGCATGGCCTGGGAAGCCGCCTCGTTCCTTGTCATCCCGTCCATCGTCATCGATGACGAGGGCGCCATCAGTGGACTGAAGGCCTCGGCCTCGCTCCTCAAACGGACCTGGGGTGAAAACCTGGCATCGCAGGTCGGCTTCGGCCTCCTTGGTCTGGCCGCCATGATCCCAGCAATCCTCATAGTGGTAGTCGCCGGCCCGCTCGGCTTGGTCGTCGCCGTTCCGTGGGTGGCCTTCGCCGCTGTCGTTCTCGTCGCCCTCGGCGCCGTTTTCCAGACCGCTCTCTACCTCTACGCCACCACGGGCACCATCCCCAACGGCTTTGAGGACTCTCCGCTCCGCGACGCCTTTGTGAACCACTAGAAGCTTTACCAGAGCCTCAGCTAATCGGAGATAGAACCCCGGGACAGGGACTTCTAGAGGGTATGGGGACTACATCAAGGCACTAGCGTTTCCTAATGTCCAGGAAAGGCTCGGACCGCAACCGCGCTCGCTCGCCTAGCGGATTTTATGGCTGGTACATGGTCGGACTTGCCTCCGTCATTGGCATCCTCACCGGACCCGGCCAGTCCATAGGCGTCTCAGTCTTCCGCGAACACCTGTCATCGGGCCTCGGTCTTTCGGATTCGGCAATTGCCAGCGCATACCTAGTTGGCACCTTGATCGCTTCTGGCTTGCAGCCAAAGCTCGGCGCTTGGGTCGACCGTGTCGGCATTAGACGAGCCACTGCGACACTCGGCGTGATCTTCGCCGTCGCCCTCGCCCACATGTCAATGCTTCACGGCGTTGTCTGGCTGACAATAGGTTTTTTCGGGATCCGATTCCTCGGCCAGGGCGCCCTAAGCCTGACTTCAAACGTGGCTGTGGCGCACTGGTTCAATCTGCGTCGAGGATTCGCTATGGGTGTGAAAACATCAGTGACCTTTGGCGGCATGAGCGTCGTTCCAGTACTACTAGCGCTCGCTATCGAAGCCTGGGGTTGGCGGCACGCCTGGTTGGCCGCAGCGATCGTGATTCTCCTGACCGTGGTTCCAATCGCCTTATTCGGCTTTATAGACCGGCCCGACGATCTCGGTCAGATGACGGACGGTGACAACTCCGGCACTCAAGTCTTCTCAAGTGGCAATGCAAAATCAGTACCCCGTTCGGAAGCTATGCGAACAGGCTCTTTTTGGATCCTCGCCGCGGTGACAGTTAGCAGTTCGCTTCTCGGAACCGGCCTGATATTTCACCAAAGCAACATTCTGGGTGAAATCGGCTATTCAAACTCCGAAGCCGCCGCCATGTTTCTACCTACAGCCGTTGGAACAATAGTTGGGGGCCTAAGCGTGGGCTGGTTGGCGGACCGTGTGATCCGCCCGTGGCTTCCAGCTTGTTCTTCCGCACTGGTCGCAATGACAACATTTCTCGGAGGTTCCACGATCTCGTTCAAAGCAGTTCTTTGTTATGTCCTGATGCTCGGGCTGAGCATGGGTGCTGTCTCCGCGTTGAATGCTTCCTTACTGCCAGCACTTTTCGGAGTCGGATATCTCGGTTCAATTACTGGCTTCCTCGGCTTCTTGAGTGTTCTTGGCTCCTCTATTGGGGCACTCGCCTTTTCGCTCGGCAGTGAAGTATTCGGCGACTATCGAAGCACCAGCACCGCATTCACATTTGCCCCACTGGTAGTGGCAGCCATAGCGGTGCCATACCGTCGTCATTTTCTTCTCGGTTCCAGATGAGCGCTCCAGCCGAAGAAGCTGCCAGTCAGTGCCATTCGTGAAGGATGGAAACCTCACTGGACAGCGCCGGCATCTTCACTGGGCGCTCCGCCTCGACAGGACGGAACTCGGCGACTCAATTCCCGGCCACGACTGGAACTCGAAATCGCCGAGAGGGTGAAAAGGTGGATTTGTGGAAGCCTGGGAACTGATAGGGGCCTTCGGTCTCTTAGTGGCCGCAGCTGGTATCGCAGGGGTTATCGGTTTTGGCGGCGGGCTGGTTGTCATTCCGTTCCTTGTAATGCTCAATCCAGACTTCATTCCGGTGCCGATGGTGCTGGTCTCCCCTGTCATATCTGGTTTGATCGCCTGGAGGGAAAGAAAGTCCATAGACCTGAGCTCAGTGAAATGGACAGCAGTCGGTTTGGCACCAGGGATCGCTGCTGGCGCTGCCACTCTTGCCAGTCTGAGTCAGGAAGCTCTTGGAATCTTCATCAGTTTGCTACTCCTGACGGGAACTGGCCTGCAAATGTTCACCACAGAGCCACGACAAACCCGAGCAACGCTTCTTGGGTCTGGTGCATTGGCCGGTTTCATGGCCAACACCACAGGTATGCCCGGGGTAGCTCTAGCAGTCTCGTTGAGCCGCTTTGAGGGGCCTGTCTTTCGATCCACGTTGAACTCGTGCGTGGTTTTGATGACTCTGGTCTCAGCCATCGTTCTTGCGACGGCAGGTCAGATTCACGGCTTCCATTTAGTAGCGGCATCTGTCTTCGTCGTTGCGGCAATCACAGGCTTCTTTATCAGCGGGCCCATTCGCCATGTCGTTGATCGCCGCGGCACCACCCAGATTGTCCGTGCAGTTTCCGTGGCAGGCGCAATCACTCTGCTTATACGGTCAATCAACTAACGGCTCCTTAAGGCGTAGTCCTTCGTCTGGCATCGCCGCCCCCCTCTGGAAATCCCTGTCCAAGTAGTTGCTCGGAGTTACTGAGTGAAGGTTCTTAGCAAATCATCCCTGTGCAGGTTCTTGGATTGACCGTCACCTTCTGGAGCCACTTCTTAAAAGCTTGGTTGTCGACCGGCTACCAGGTCTCCGTCTCCTTATCGACTACTTAATGACTGTTTGTAAACAACAAATTGCTCAAGGTGGGATTCGAGCTTCTCCACTTCTTGATCGCGAGGTCATGGCAAGATGAACCACTCTCCGCCGGGAAAGCCATGATTACGGGCCATTAATATTTGAACTCGCCCATGTGCTCAGCTGACAACATCAGCTCTTCGGTCCTCAACCCCCACGGCGCCCAGTTCGTCACCGTCTACCGCCACGAGTTTTCGTAGGTCCAAGTAGGTTGCTAGATGTCGCCTGTCGACGTTGGAATATCGCATGGCAGCAAACAACCTTCGGCCGATCCGGGAGCACTACGAACGCGAAGGGTATGTGTCTCCGCTCCGAGTGATGAGCGCCGAACGTGCCAATGAATACAGGCGGGCACTTGAGGCCATTCAGAAGACATACGAGAACGACCCGGTCGCTACTGGGCTCTTGACGTGGACAGCTGGCATTGTGCTTCCCTTTGTCGACGAGATCGTTCGCCTGCCTTCGATACTCAATCCGGTCAAGGAAATTCTCGGAGAAGACGTGCTGTCTATGGCGGCAAGCTTTTTTATCAAGGAACCCAAGTCGCCGGCGTTCGTTAGCTGGCATCAAGATCTGACGTACTGGGGCTACAAGGGTGTATCCGAGGTGACGGCATGGTTGGCGCTGACCGAAGCCAGCAGACAGAACGGTTGCATGTGGTTTCTACCAGGGAGCCAGAAGCAGAAACTCGTCGATCATCACGACACATTCGAAAAGACCAACATGCTGTCCAGAGGTCAGAGGGTCAACGTTCACGTGGACGAAGCCGATGCCGTAGCCGTAACGCTTCGACCCGGGGAAATGTCACTACACCACGGCCACATGTTTCATTCGTCTAAGCCAAACGCCTCTCCAGAGCGCCGGATCGGGCTTGCGATTCGCTACGTCAGTCCGTCGATGTTTCAGGTTTCAGGCCAACGCCCTTTCGCTCATTTGGTTGCCGGAAATGACCGCTATGGGCACTTTCAGTTGCTGGATTCGCCTATAACGATGATGGCCGACGGGGACATGGAGAAGGCTCGACATGCCATGGCCATGCATGAAGAGACCAGTTACAACGGCGCAGTCGGACAGGGTAAACGCACCGATTGGCGCTAAGTCCATCGAATGAACGCTTGGCTAGGTATGAGGCCACTCAGGAATTCAACATGCAGTTAGCAGTTACCCGTGTCCAAGCCTTCACAGATCCCTTTCGAATCAGCTATTTGCCTGAACTCTTTTGGGGCTAGTCAGGCAGACTCTCGCCATGCCTGTTGTTTCGGCAGTCGCAGCCGGCTCTTATTTCCCGTTGAGAAGGCGGTAGGCAGATTCGCGACTTCAAAATCCTTGGCTATACGGTCGGCCAATTACCAAACCTGCCACTAATTATCGTGGTCTTGGCTGCGCTAGTAGGCCGGATAGCTGAAGCCGGTTCAGGAGTTGACCGGGTCGCTGACTCCGTGTTCGTTGTGGGCCTCAGCATCTGGAGCTATTTGGAAGCCGTGGACGGCGTCAACCTATTCCGGAGAATTCTCGGGCTAGCAGGGTTTGTCCTCGTTTTGACACGTCTTGTGGGACAATTTTAGTGAGGCGAAAGTAGGACAGCCTCAACAAGGGACGGCGGCCGAACCCGCAAGGCCGTCAGACCTCACCCCTTCAACCGGGGAAACTATGCGCTTCCTTGGGGCAGATCCGAGAGTCGCTCTGTGCCTACTTGACATAGCTCGCTGGCCGTCAAAGTAGATGGTGGCCATCTCGTTGTCAGGATGGTTGCCCCCGCTTGTGCTTCTCACTCGTGACGATCTTGCCGAACAAAACGCTGCCCTAGGTCCAACTGACATTCTCCTGCCCCTCCGCGGTGGTCAGGGAAGGAGAACGGCACGCCCTAGGACAGAACCAGAGCGCAGATCAGTCAGCGCTCTTGCAGCCTCATCAAGTGGATACCTGTCGACAATGACCTTGATTCGGTCGGCCACCACCAACTCCGTGAGTTCTAGCAGTTCAGCAAATGTTCCGACGAGGCTGCCGGCCACGGTCAACTCGCTCTCAACAATCAACCGGGTTGGCAGATCAATCCTCCCATCCACTCCTACAAGTTCAAGCCTTCCACCGACTTCCAATGCGTTTACTGCTGCCTCCACCGTCGCGTTTGAACCAACAAAGTCGACGATCGCCTGTGGACGCCCATTGAATGCCGCAACTGCCTCCCCCACCGTCGCAAACGAGGTGTCCGAACCCAGGCGAATCGCAAGCTCTCGCGCATCAGCACGAGTATCAATTGCCACCACTGTCGCCGGAGATAGAACTTTCAGGATCTGCACTCCGAGATGCCCGAGACCGCCTACACCAATCACATAGGCGGTGTCGCTCGGTCGAAGGACCGCAGCTGCCTGGCTACACGCCCGGAAAGCGGCCAAGCCGGCATCAGCCAATGGCGCGAAATCAACCGGATCGCAGTTACTTGGCAGTGGGACTACAGACCGTTCCGCAGTTCGAAGGAACTCTGCGAAACCTCCTGCAGCATTGATCCCTGGAGTCGCGCGCCCGCCCACGAAATTCTCCAATCCCCTGCGTTCAACTGGCGCAAGACCCGATGTCAGGAAGGGATAGCAAAGAACCGGATCACCAACTCTGACGGTCGAGACATTCGCTCCCACCTCCTCAACGAATCCGGCGTTCTCATGCCCTAGGACATGCGGGAGCGGAACCGGGCTATCGCCAATCGGCTGACCTTCAACAATATGGAGGTCAGTACGACACACGCCTGCTCCCGCTATTCGCACGATGATGTCATTGGGAGCCTCGATCACAGGAGCGTCGACGTCCTCGATCTTGACGACATCTGCTATATCCGAGTCAGTAAACGAATGAAGACATGCGGCTTTCATTGAGCCGCGAGAGTAATCCCCAGACTGGACTGTCCCTACATATCTGCACAACGCTCTCGCTTCGAACCAGTTGAACTGCGGTTCTATCCACTCAGTCACCGCACTGCAAGGTCCCTCGATCAGAGTTCATCCAGAAGGAAAGCAAGATCTCCAGTCCCCTATCAGCCTGCCTCTAGTGAGTAAGCCCAAACACTGCAGAACTTGCCTCTTAGGCCTTCAGGAAGATTTTCAAAAAACACTTGCGCTTGGAGCTAGACGCGATTAGAAATCCGAATAGCGAGTTGAGCCTTCGGGCAAGGCTCGCTCGGGGTGACAAAAAAGTAGAAGTCCTTCGGGACGACTACTCCAGAATCCCTACGGGGAAACTGGTTCAAGCACCGAAAGGTTGCTTACAAGTTGCTCCGGGTGAGGCCCCCTTCGGGGGGCTTTGCCGCGTCTGGGCGAAGAACTAACAGGCCGGGTCTGGTACCTGGTCATTGCCGTAGCCCGCTCCTTCGGCAATGCCCTCGGTGAAGAAGACCTCCCACATCGCTCCATCCGGATCGGTAACCCATGACTTGTGCTGGAGTTGGTAACCGCACACAAGGTCATTTTGATCCGATCGCGAAAGGCCAATTGAATCGAGCGAACCCCGAAACGTCTCCAACTCCTCTCGGTTCGTCACTTGAATGCCAAAGTGGGCCGAACCGCTCGGCCCGTCTCCGTGGAGGTCAACCGAGAAGTTGAGCAGGGGCTCGTCAAGCATCCATTTTGCATAGTCGGTTCGCTCAAAGGTCGGCTCAGCGCCGAACAACCGACTATAGAAATCCACTGCCGCTCTTATGTCGTCAACCTTCATGCCCACATGGATACGGCGCATTGGGACATTCTGGCATTCATCTCCAGCGCAAGGTGAGCGAAGCCTCAGTTGGGAGAATCTGGAGTCGTACTCCGATGGCCTTCTGGCGGCAACTACTGTCCGGGAGGCCTATAGCTCTGGGCGTCGATCGCGTCCCATTCCTCGGCCGTCATGAGGACATCAGCCGTGGTGTCGACTACAGCGCCGGTAGGACCCACCATCTTCTTGATCGCTGCCAGAACTGTTGCGTTGGCATCATTCAGGATCATCGTGAAGTCGTAGTTGGAACGTGGGAGCATGTAATAGCACTCGACTTCAGCACCCAGGGATTCGAACATTGAGTGCATGTTCGCCTCCCGTGAGACTGCGCCCTCGGCATTGACTCCCTCCCATGCCTCCGGGCTGTACTTTCCAAAAATCTGAATGCGAGCCATCAAAATCCACCTTTTCCAATTCGCCTGACGAGAGGCCATCTTGGTGCCTGGCATGCCCTCGTTGCGACTTCAGCCAGTCCAAGTCGTCCGATTGAGCGTGGGGCCGACCTGTGAACCGGTGCTGTTGCCGAGCGCCAGACCGGTTTCTCCAAGCCGAGAGGCTTTCAGCCAGTAGCCACCATGTCCGCCGTCCGTTCGATTAACGCAGCCGCCCCCTGCACCTCCTGCACTGGAAGTTGGAACTCGTCGACGCCTTGCCGGGTCAGGAGGTTGCGAAGTTCAGCACCGGCTTCTCGGGGGGAGCCAACAATCGTAAATTGGGACACCCATTCTTCACGAACCAGATCAGCGGCGACGGTTGTTCCTCCTTCGGCGAGGGCCTCACGAATTCCGACGACCTCTTCTTCGGTCATGCCTATGAGCCTGCGAACAGCTGTTGGTGAGTCGACCAGTCGAAAGCTCAGAGTTGAGCGGGCTTTCTGAAACTCTTCTTCCGAGGTGACCAGCATCGTCGAGTAGGTGATCGTGAATCGGCGATCTTTTTGGCGCGTGGCGGAACGCAGGGCGGATACGTGTTCACCGATCAGATCCTTGTGGATATAACTCAAGTTGAAGCCGTCAGCCACCTCACCACCAAGGGAGAGGATTTTCGGTCCTCGACCAGCCAAAATGACCTCGATGTCGGGCCTTCCATAGGCCAAAGATGCCGATCTAAGCGAGAACACTTCACCGTCGGTATCCACTGTCTCCCCAGCGAATAGGCCTCGTAACGATGAGACCATCTGGCCAACGGTGGCCACGGGCTTTCGGCGGTCGATGCCTAGGGGGCCGAGAGTCAGTCCTCCACCGGTTCCTATTCCCACGAATGCCCGTCCATCGGATAGTTCATCGATTGTGGCCACGGCCGCTGCAGTCACCCCGGGATGACGCACGTAAGGGTTAGTGATTCCTGGGCCAAGAAGTATTCGATCAGTGGCTAGTGCCACTGCGGCCAGAGTCACATAGAGATCGCGGGTCACTAGCCCCTCGTCGTAGACCCAGCATCGGCGGTAGCCCAGTCGTTCAGCTAGAACGGCCAAGTCGGCTAGATCAGACGCCGGGCTTTTCGGCATCAGGTTGATGCTCAGTGGCAGAGTCATCGGAGAACCTCAGTTTCTGAAGGCTGGAGTTTTGCCGAATGCCAAACATCTTGGTGTCCTCACAGCGAGCCCGGTCGGTCTCTTAGCGTCGATTACAGCTTCTCGGTTGCAGCCGCTCCTGCCGAAGCAACCTCCCTTCTCCCTTGACCTCGACGACTCATACACTTCGGTTATGAATCTGGAGGGGGCCACTGCTTTAGTTACAGGCGCAGCCACACGAATAGGGCAACACATAGCTCAGGGTCTAGCCGACGCCGGCGTAAATGTTGCCATCACCTATCGAAATTCCCGCGATGCGGCCTTAGACACCGTGGACGATCTTCGGAGCAGGGGTGTCAACGCCTCCGCCTTTGAGCTGGACCTGACCGAACCGGCGAATTGCATCCAAGTCGTGGAACAGGTCGAGCGGGGTCTGGGACCTGTTGACGTGTTGGTCAATAATGCTTCGTCATTCACTCCTACCCCGTTCCCGACTGCGGACCATCAGGGCTGGTACGAGTCCTTCGATGTCGTGCTGCACGGCCCCTACCACCTATCAAATTTGACATCTCCCGGAATGGTTCAAAGAGGGGGTGGTTCAATCATAAATTTGCTTGATCTCTCTGCTTGGAATCCTTGGCCCAACCGCGGCGCCCACTCAGTTGCCAAGGCGGCCCTGTTAGCCCTCACCCGACAACTATCAGTCGAGTTGGCGCCCCAAGTTCGCGCTAATGCGATAGCCCTGGGGCCGACGATTCCAGCAGCCCGCTTTACGCAAGAACAAGTGGATCATCTTGCCCGGCGGACCCTCACGGGGGCTTGGGGGGATCCCAGTCAGGTTGCGTCTGCAGTCCGTTTCCTGATCGAATCCGATTCCATTACAGGAGAGTGCATCACCGTCGACAGCGGTGAGAGATGGGCGCACGTCCGAGATCGCTTCCTCGACGGTGCGAGCGGGGGTCAATCCGGGACAGCCAGTTCGACAGACTCCTGACGTCACTGACTCAATTACGCCCGAAGGAACCTCTAGCTATCTGATCGCTTCTAGGCCCATACTGTGGTTGAGCTTTTGTCAACAGATTCAATCAAGGAGACAGGTCATGTTGGGTGAAAAAGTCGGCTCTATCTCGGGACCCACCGCGATGAAGGCCCTACCGGCAGTAAATGGAAGCCCCTCGTTCGAAACAACTGCCAGCGGTTTGACCGGCACTCTGGCCGGGGCCGAGGTGACCAGTTTCGCTACGTATTCAGCGACACTGCGGTCTGATGGCTCGTTCTACGGTGAGTGCCCCAACTCTGGCGTCGTAATGGCAGCAGACGGGGCCGCCACGTTCCGTGCTACTGGCATAGGGTCCCCCACGGCTGACGGCGGATTCTCCTTCAGAGGCGTTGTCTATTTTGAAACGTCCGCTCCCTCGCTTTCCTCACTGAACGGTGTGGCAATCGCATATGAGTGGGATGTTGAAGCCAGTGGCGAGGCTTCCTGGGAATTGTGGGAGTGGAAGTAGTTTGATTGATGTAGGCAACTAGCCGCGCACCGTCAGTCCCAACAACCTTCATTTCTCCTAGCTACAGGGTGCAGCTATTCGTCAAGGCTGCGGAAACTCTTATTGTTGGCGTGCGGACGAGGCGAGGCCGGCCGCTATCGGCACCATTTGAAGCCGTCCGCAGACGAACACAGCCGGACGAACTTCCAGCTTGCTCGAAGCTCGCTGCATTCCTACCTAGAGAGACGAAACAACCGACGGAGGAATCCAGTTGCGCGGCTGTTTGCCAGGCCTGAGCCGGATCGAGCCTGTTTGCGTTCCGCTCTTCTAGCTCGCGTGGCTTCCGACGCCGCCTGTCGCTGGAGTTCGAACCATTCCGTCGTCAGCGGAGGCGGTTGCCTGCTGTTCGAATCCGACGCAGAAGGCTCTTCCTCTGGCACGTCCTGATCATCCGCGGACATCACGGCCCCTTCCCTACTGCTCGCCGGTCATGGTTAAAGGGTTTCATATTTGTTACTCGACCTGCACAACGAGTAGCCAACCGTCAGCAACACTCGTTCTGTAGGTTGCAGGACGTGCCAAGCCAGCGCCTGCTCAAGAATATGAACTTGTTCCACCGCTCTGTCCTTAAGTTGAGTTTTGGAAGGTGTGGATGGACGATCTCGAAGATGCCCGTCCTTGAACTCACAACAATCGGTCGAATATCTGCCAAACCCCGATCGGTCATGCTGACTTCTCCCTACCGGGAAGGCGACATCCAGGTGGTCGTCGCCTCCAAGGGTGGGGAGGACACTCATCCAGACTGGTATTTGAACCTGCAGGCAAACCCCGAGGTCCTCGTTACCAGCAAGGACACCAACGACGAGCCGATGACCGCTCGGGCTGCTACTGATTCAGAGCGGAATCGCATCTGGCCAATCATCTCGAACAACTACGCCAACTACGCCAACTACCAGAAACGTACAGATCGGGTGATTCCCATCGTTTTCCTTGAGCCATCCAATTGACTGACGACGGGCATTGCCGTTATGTCAGGCTCCCCGACCTGACGGGGAATCGAATGTTGGCACCGTATTAGCCGCCATCCTGAGCTTTGCCGGTTGCGTAATTGCCGGAATCGAATGTTAGGCAATCTCAGATGAGAGACGAATCATCCGAGTGGCACTCTCTGGTCTCCGAGGAGGCCATCGATCCAGACAGACGCATCATCGACCCACACCACCACCTGTGGCGAAGTCACGACCGCTTCAGTGCCGACTACATGCTGAAAGAACTCTGGGCCGATACCAGCACCGGTCACCGGGTTACCGAGACGGTATTCGTAGAATGTCATGCCTCATACCGGGCTGACGGACCACGGCATCTAAGACCGGTTGGGGAGACCGAATTCGTCGCCGATATTGCTCAGGCCTCCGCTGCAGGCCCCGGACCGCAGATCGCCGGAATCGTCGCCCATGCGGACCTGCGACTCGGCAACGAACTCAATGAGGTGATTGAAGCCCATCAGAAGGCAGGCAGAGGACTGTTTCGTGGCATTCGTCACGCGATCTCCCACTCCCTTCATCCCGAGGCACTAAGCATTCCAGGTCGCGCACCGGTCGGCCTAGCAGCAGACAAGCACTTCCGGAACGGTGTCCGATTTCTTGGCCAGTTGGGCCTGACCTACGAAAGTTGGCACTACCACTACCAACTGCAGGAGTTCGCAGATCTCTGCCGTGCCGCGCCGGAAACCTCGATCGTGCTCGACCATTTCGGCACACCCCTCGGTGTTGGTCCATACGCCTCGAGACGTGAAGAGATTCACGCGGCCTGGCGGAAGGACCTAGCCGAATTGGCGCTTTGTCCGAATGTTGTGGCCAAGCTCGGTGGACTGGCTATGCCCGACAACGGTTTCGGGTGGCACAAGGCTGAGCGGCCGCCAACATCAGATGAAATCGTTGCTGCACACCGCGATCACTACCTGCACGCCATTGATCATTTCGGCCCGGACCGTTGCATGTTTGAGAGCAACTTCCCTGTCGATCGACTCTCCCTGTCTTACGGCGTGCTCTACAACGCTTTCAAGAAGATTGTCGCCGATTTCACCGACGCCGAACAAGACGCCATGTTTTCCGGCACCGCCGCACGCGTCTACCGCCTCTAGGCGCGGAGCGGACGACTTAAGGAATTAATCGAAGCAAGACGCGAGGACGACTAGCTCTATCAAATCAATTATTCGGCGTGTCCATCAATCCCGGTCGAGTTCTGAGCTATACGCCGCCGCACCATCTCCTTCTTGGCTACTTCGCTACCGTCGTGCCAAGTGCCTCGTGCCCAATCGAAGGGCGCTTCGACGTTCCCGTAATTCACCTCAAAATGACGGTGATGAAGGTCATGAAACCAATCTCCAGCGGCCAACGATCGCCGCCCCATGCGAATCTTGCAAAAACCTGAATGCGAAACAGCTGGCCCCAGACCTTTGAAAAATCCCGTGAGAATAATGATCGTTGGATGAGTGGGAACTAGCCACCAGACAAAAAACATGGAGAAAAACATCAGATGCTCAACGGGATGCATCGATATCCCCGTCCACGGCCCCGTGTTCACGTTGCGGTGATGCAACTCGTGAACACTTCGATACAACGGACTCCAATGAAGCATCCTGTGTATCAAATAGAAATGCGATGACGATGCAAAAAAGAACACCACCGTCGAGCAAGTCAGATACAGGAAATCACCTGTCCAATGGGCCTGAGGAATAACACCTTTCATCCAAGCCCATAGTGTCAATGCCTCGAATGCGGACCACACGGATACACCACTTGCAAGGCTCCAAAACACATTGTCGTAAACTTGGTTACGCCAAAGAAACCTTGGAGAAGTCCGAGACATCCATCTCTTTGAGAACTTGTAGTCGCTGCCTTGGCGGGCCTTTCTGTAAAGCCACCAGTGCAGACCACCTGCGACGACAACCAGTAAGCAACAATTCCGTAGAAAGATCAGGCCGACGAAACCAATCGATAGTCCACCTGTTTCACCGATATTTGGTGTCAGATAATTCCAAGAGATTGCTGCGAGCCCTATGAAGACGAACCCCCATGGGAAGAGGAATTCCGTCAGAAGCCACTGAATTGACCTTATGGGCTTCAACGGCCAGGAGAAGATAGGTGGAAGGCCGATTGGTTGTTCGGGCCGATACCCGTTAACTCCTCGGCTCTCTTCGGCAGGGTTCATGGAACGACTCAACCAGCTTCGACTGAAACGTGGACAGGAGGAAGGCGGGAAACCCATTCTGTAGCTTGTTCATAGGCAGAGCCGACTCGCAGCACCTGGTCGTCAGCAAACGGTCGACCAGCGATTTGCAGACCAATGGGAAGTCCATCTGCTGTCATGCCGCATGGCACCGACAAGGCTGGTTGCCCAGTCAGATTGAACGGAGCGGTCGTCCGGACGAAACTTGAAATCACCGGTTCTTCAATACCCGAAAAATCAAAGTACTCCTGGTCATGCAGTTGAGCAGGCGCTGGAACTGTCGGCGTCAGGAGAACGTCGATTTGCTTCTCGTCAAATATTGCCTTCATCCGGTCCGCAATAACACTCCGCCACCGCAGGGCCCTCAAGTAGTAGCCAGCCGGCAATGCTGCACCCGCTACCAGCATCGCCCTGATCGAAGGATCGATTAAATCCGGGCGTTTTTGAATACTGCTGTGGTGGTAGTTGGCGGCCTCAGGAGACACGATCGCGAATTCAACATCAAGGCACCGACTCAGGAATGAAACGTCCACGGTTACGATTTCTGCGCCCATCTCGCGCATTGTTTCAACCGCATTGAAGAAAGCCTCTTGGACTCGCTGATCTATCGGTTCCATGAAGAAACCTTCGGGAACTGCTAGACGAAGCCCTGCAACTCCGGAATCCAATTTTGCCCCGTAGTCGCATGACACTTTTCTTCTCGTCGTTGGGTCTGCCGGGTGTGGTCCTGCTATGACTTGCAACAGACGTGCACAGTCCTTAACAGTTTTTGCCATGGGACCAACATGATCCAGGGACCAACTGAGCGGTTCTACGCCGCACTTCGGAACAAGACCATATGTTGGTTTTAGTCCGGCTATGCCACAGAGTGCTGCGGGAATGCGTATGGAACCACCGGTATCGCTCCCCAATGCTCCGTCAGAGAGGCCAGCCGCGACCGCTGCACCGGATCCGCCGCTCGAACCTCCAGCTGAACGATTGATATCCCAGGGGTTGCATGTTCCTGGCGTTTGCACACCGCAAGCGAGTTCGTGAGCTGCAGTCTTCCCAATGATCACACCGCCGGCTTCTCGGATCCTGCCCACAACCACCGCATCTGAGGATGATGGCTCGGGTGGATCTCCGTAGAGCGCCGATCCACAACCATTGGGTAGACCCCGGACTTCGATGATGTCCTTGATCGCTATCTTCATTCCGCCTAGAGCAAGGCCCTGGTCACGGTTCTCCCACTGCTGGCGCAGGCCGGGAGGGTCCAGAGTCACCATCGAACCCAGTTTCTGGTCGACGCGAACAATCTGCTCGAGTATCGAATTTGCCGAAGGGTCGTTTAGTCCCATGATGCGTCAAAGATCAAACAGGGCGAGATCTCCTGCGGCACCAGTGCCACAAGTTCATCGGTGACTATTGCTCGTTGTTCAAAGTCATCCATGAGATCGCTCAGGCGCTCCCCTTCGCCCAAGTCAGCCCAATCAAGGAGTGCTCGCAGCGACGATTCGTTCCTGCGTCCAGTCATTCAGTGAGCTCCGCTGTCACATCCACTTCCATGACTAGCCCCGGTAGCCCCAGTGAGGCCACCTGAACTGCAGTCACCGCCGGCAACGCGAGGCCATCAAAGATACGGCGCCGCACCACCATCTCTTGGTCAAGCTCTCTTATGTCTGCCATGTAGTAGACAACTTTGACAATATTTGCTGCTGTCGCGCCCGCTTCGCGCAACACCGCGAGGACATTTGACCAGACTTGTTCGGCCTGTTCGGTGACTGTATTGCCAACAATTATTCCCGAAGAATCAAGCGCTACTTGACCAGCAAGATAGATCGTCTTGCCAGTCTTGATTGCATAGGAATATGGCTCCGGAGGCGGGCATAGTTCCGGCGGTTGTATCACTTCGCGGCAATCTGTTTGACCACTATCACTCATACTTGCTCATTATTCCAGAAAGCAACGTTCGATATATGATCCGATAACTGACCGCGGCGCGTGGGAGGACTTCCATGCCTTTTGTAGAACTATCAACTGGGATCAACACCTATTACCAGATTGAAGGCTCAGGAGAATACCTCTTCCTCATCATGGGAACTGGTGCCGATCACTCGACTTGGGACGCCCAGGTGGAGTTCTACCGCGACCATTACACGGTCGTTAGTTACGACAACAGAGGAACTGGGCAATCAACACACCCAGCAGGCCCCGATGAATACAGCATGCGAATACTCGCTGATGATGCTGCGGCGCTGATGGACGCCATCGGAATTGATTCTGCTCATGTTTCTGGACTCTCGCTGGGCAGCGCAACAGCACAGGAGCTCGCCATCAATCATCCTGACCGCGTTGCGAGCCTTCAGCTACACAACACCTGGGGCAGGTCGGATGAGTGGTTCATCAGGATGATCGACTCAATGTCGTTCATGGTGGAGCATGACGATCTGGACGCCTATATCCGTTGCGCTCTTCTCTGGGTCTCAAGCCCCGACTTCCTTGCGAATAGGCCTGATGATGTCAACGCTTTTGAGAACAACTTCATCAGGGACAATCCACATCCGCCTTCCAAGAACGGACTTCTGGGTCACTTCCACGCCGACAGGACGCATGACGCTCTGGGCAGACTTAGCCAGATAACGGCTCCGACAATCGTCACGACCGGAGAGATGGACTGGCAGGTTCCGGCTAGATATGGCCGGGAAGTGGCCCAGAACATCCAAGGGGCCCAATTCCACACGTTCGAAGGCCCATCTTCGAGCCACATTGCCTTCTATGAAATGGTCGACGAGTGGAACCGGTTTACCCTTGAATGGCTGGAGGGACAGTCGACTAAAGGTTAGGAGTCACCCTCCAACCCGTGGACTTCCTCGTAGGTCGGGTTTCCTTCTGCTTCAACCCAGTACTGCTTGCCCCAACCTACGCCTTCCCAAGTCTTGATGTACTCGGGAACGATTTTGATTAGCCACCGCGGCTGCACCAAGGTAGGAACCAGATAGGTCGGTCCGTCTGGGCCAAGGTACCGAACGGACATCTCCTCGGCCACCTGGACCCATTTGCCGCCGATATTTGCCTCTTCAACGATCTCAGCTCGACCCTGACAGAAAACCTTAGGCAGGGTGTACTGGCCACGCTCGTCATCTACTTCCATTTCATCAACCACCAGACTCACATCTGGATTGTTCTTCATGTACCGAGCAATTCGAGCCCTCTCCCGGATGACCAGAAGAAAGCCTTCGCCATCCCACGTGTACCAAAGTGGGACTACATAAGGCTTACCGTCATCGTCGAGGCAGGCAACCCGGGCAAAGGCGTTGCCGGTCAAGAACCTTTCGGCCCTCTCCCACTCCATGCCGCCAACATTTCCGCGCCAACTTTGGTCCTCAGCCATTTCCTCTACCTTCCTATAAGTGATCGTTTCCGATTTGTCGGTCAACTACGCTCGATACCCGGTCAACAGGATCTTATATAGTGTGCAGTGTGGCTGTCACTCCCGACTCTTATGAATCCAATGGGAGTGACCCAGTTGTCTCTATCCGCCATCTGGTCAAAGAGTTCCAGCTGGGATCTGGGCTGTTTTCCGGAAGTCAAAAGCAACTGGTTTCGGCTGTGGCCGACGTCTCCTTCGACGTCGAGCGGGGTCGAACTCTGGGAATAGTCGGAGAATCAGGCTGCGGAAAATCGACTACGGCACGGTGCATCCTTCGGCTCGTGGAACCAACTTCCGGAGAGATCATCTACCGCAAATTGAGTCCAACCAATGGCGCCATTGACGAGATCGACATCCGCGAAATCTCCGACTCTGAACTACGAAACCTTCGATCCGACCTTCAAATAGTCTTTCAAGACCCAGTCGCCTCATTCAATCCCCGGATGACCGTCGGGGCATCAATTAGCGAAATTCTGGTTGTCAACACGGACATGCCCCGTCCGGAACGTGAAGACCGCACCCAAGAGTTACTTACCCTCGTAGGACTCGACAGCGGCCATTCTCAGCGCTACCCCCACGAATTCTCGGGAGGTCAGCGCCAACGTATCGGCGTGGCACGCGCTCTGGCCCTGCACCCGAGTTTCATCATTTGCGACGAGCCGGTCTCTGCGCTGGACGTGTCCATTCAGGCTCAAGTGTTGAACCTGCTGCTCGAGCTTCAACAAGAACTCGGACTCACTTACCTGTTCATAAGTCACGATCTCGCAGTGGTGCGACAAGTCTGTGATGACGTAGCTGTGATGTACCTGGGGAAGATCGTCGAGCAGGCGCCAGTAGAGAAACTCTTTGCCGAACCGAACCACCCTTATACCCATGCCCTGTTATCTGCGGCTCCGGTTGCCAACCCAAAGAAGCAACGAGGACGCACTCGTTTGTTGCTGGAGGGGGATGCCCCTAGCCCAATTGACCCACCCTTGGGGTGCCGCTTCCAATCCCGCTGTGAGATCGGCCGTTCCAAGGATCTGTGTCGTGAGGCTGAGCCGCCCCTTGCCGACAACGGAGACGGTCACCTAGTTGCGTGTCACTTTCCCGAAGTCAAGTCCGTCATCTAGCTCCCGTGAAACCACTTTCCGACGCAGTTTCCTCAATGCCCCGCTCAGGCATCCGCGTGATCATGGATCGTGCATTTCGCATGCCCGATTGCATTCGCCTCGAGGTTGGAGAACCGAACTTCCCTACGCCACCACACGTAGTGGACGCGGCTACGCAGGCGGCCCGGGACGGTCGGACTAGGTATACCGAAAATCCGGGTATTCCAGAATTGCGGACGCGAATAGCCGAGCATTTCACCAGAGACACGGGGCGTCCCACTGATGCCAGCCAAGTGACTATTACTACCGGTGCAGTAGCAGCCCTTTATACAGCCCTCATGTCCATAACCAATCCGGGAGATGAGGTAATCCTGACGAGTCCTGCTTGGCCGAACTATCTGATGCAAATGAAGTTGCTGGGAATTCGTCCAGTTGCGATTCCCACTACTGCGGAAACCGACTATGCCCCCAGCATTAGCCAACTCGAATCCGCTATCTCCGGGAAAACCAAGGCCATCCTCCTCAATACCCCTAGTAACCCAACTGGTGCGGTAATTAGCAACACGACGATGGCCGAGATCGTCGACTTCGCGCGGCAAGCCGATATCTACGTCGTCTCAGATGAGGTCTATGACAGGATGACTTTCGAGAATCCTCACGTGTCTGCCGCCTCCCACGACACTGATGGCCGCGTTGTCTGCATTCATAGTTTCTCCAAGACCTACGCAATGACTGGTTGGAGGGTGGGCTATGCCGTCGCCCCACCGGAAATCGCTCAGCTCATAATCAACTGTCAGGAACCCACAGTGAGTTGCGTCAATGCTCCAGCGCAATACGGTGCTATCGCCGCGCTTGACGGTCCTCAGGATGTTGTCCTCCAAATGCGTGACGCCTACAGAGAGCGACGGGACGAAGTTCTTCGTTTGCTTTCATCTTCTGGCATCGATGCCCACAAGCCAGGCGGCGCCTTCTACATCTGGGTTGACATCACAGATTCTGGTAGGTCGGACATGGACTTCGCCATGGACCTGATCGATAAACGCCAGGTTACTGTCGTCCCTGGCTCCACCTTTGGTCCCGGAAATGAAGGACGCATTCGAATTTCATTAGCAACTGCGCCGACAGATCTCTACGAAGGAGTAAGTCGCTTGGTTGAGGAGATAAAGAGCTAACAGGAGGTTTCCAATGGAAGTAATCGATGCCCACCTTCACCTATACAAGGCCGTATCTCCCGCCTACCCTCGAACCGTCTACCCGGGGATGGCGGACGCCGAGATGGAAGTCCTAGCCGAAGACTTTCTTGAAATCATGCAGGCGGCTGGCGTCGACAAAGCCATCGTGGTACCTCTAGGACCACAGGACCATTACCTGACTGATCTTCGCAACTATTTCCCTGGCCGATTCGTAGGAATCGGAAATTACGACCCGGACTCGACCATGATCAGCCAAGACCTGGACCAGAGAATTGAGACCAGCGGCATCCAAGGAATCCGGGTCAGTGGGGTCGATCCCATCGCCTCACCGGGCGACGACCCAGAAACATATGAACTCTTCCCACTTTTCGCAGCGATGGCCGAAAGGGGCCTGAAGGTCTGGTTCTACGCCGAACCCGATCAGGTGCAGTTATATGAGAAGGTTCTTGACCTCCTGCCCGATCTCACCACCGTATTCAACCATTCCGGATTCATGGTCACTGTCGACAACCTGGCAATCGACGAGCATCGCAGACCCCACTTCACCACCGAAGTTCCTCCACCGACGCTAGACCTTCTAAGTCGCGTCGCCGAGAGACCCAATACCTTCGTTCACTTCTCTGGGCAATACGCCTTCAGTCATGACCCATATCCATATGCCGACATGGCACCTGTCGCAGAGACCCTCTTACGCGCTTTTGGACCCGAACGGATGCTGTGGGCCTCGGATTTCCCTTGGATTCTGAAGGAACCTGGCTATCCCGAACAACTAGCTTTAGTCGACCACCTGCTACCGGACATCGATAGTGACGCTCGCGACTTCATTCGAGGGGGAACTGCTGCCTCCCTATTCTCCTTCTAATTCGGTATTCCGAAATTCAGCGGCAGCCTCTTCGTGGGTTGAAGCAGTCCAGGCTAGGTGTGCTGACACCAGCGTGCGGCGAAAGAAGATTGCTATGTCATCCAAAAGGTGCGTACGGCTTCTGATCAGCGCTGGGCCGTGATCGGTTGCAGCCACTGACGCCCAGAGCTTTCGCGTACCCAGGCCATCAAACACAGCTCTCGCCTCATCTGACCTCTCCCCATCGTTTGTGGCTGCAATCACAAGTTGTGGAACTTCTTGTCCTGCATTGGGCTGTGAATAACCGCTATCCACTGTTCCGCGAGGGGAAACCATCACGTGGGTGACAGGCCCGTCCTGTCCACGTAGTTGGGCTAGATCAGTTGATATAGACCCATAGGAACAGAGCCCAACTGGGCCCCATACTCCCGAGACGCTCTTGAGGATCTCGGTTACGGATTCGACAATCGGTCGATCGTGGTCTAGTTCGTCGGAAAGGCCGTGATTGGGAAGATCCAAGTTGATTACTCGAAAGCCCTGATCCGCCAACAAGTGATCGATCCCTCTCCAACTATCGAGATCGTCTCCATGGTCATGAACCATGACGATCGGCGGTCCTTGAACCGTCCATTCTTGTCCTCGGACTGTCAATCCTCCATCGGTCTTCACCTCAATGGCCAACGGTTCCATCAGAGGGCCTTGAATTGTTGAGGATTGATGCAACGCAGACTATGGGTTCCCTTAGCGCTGAGGATCGGAAGTTCTTCCCAGCATGCATCTTTGGCATAGTCGCAGCGAGGCGCGAATTGGCAGCCAGGCGGCGGTACCTGTGGAGGGGGCACACGGCCCGGGATGCTGTGCAAGCTTCCCCTAGATGCTGAAATGTCTGGCAGAGCCCGGATTAGCCCCTGCGTATAGGGATGCTGCGGGTCTTCGAACAATTCGTCCACAGGTGCTTCTTCGACTATCTCACCCGCGTACATGACCGCCACCCTGTCTGCTACCGATGCCACAACCGCCAGGTCGTGTGTAATCAGGAGCATTCCCATCTCTCGTTCGCGTTGTCGGTCTCGCAAGTTCTCTAGGAGTTGGGCTTGAACAGTCACATCAAGAGCGGTAGTCGGCTCATCGGCTATTAGGACCTTTGGGTCTAGAGCTATCGCCAAGGCAATCATCACCCGTTGTCGCATCCCACCTGAGAGTTGGTGCGGATAACTGTCCATGCGCTTCGCTGCATCTGGAAGTTCTGCCTCGACCAGTGCTTGGACCGCAATTTCCTTGGCCTCGGACCGACTGACGTCTCTATGGGCTCGAACTATCTCTTCGAGAACGCTGCCGATGGTGAAAACTGGATCGAGCGAAGTGATCGGATCTTGAAAGATCATCGAAATCGAATCGGCCCGGAGACTCCTCAACTCTCGTCCCGATAACCCGAGGAGGTTCTTCCCTTCAAGGTTGATTGCTCCATCAGTCACTTCGGCTATACCCCTAGGGAGCAAGCCCATCACGGAAAGTGCAGTCATGGACTTGCCGCAACCACTCTCTCCGACCAGACACACGATCTCGTTCTCATTGACCGACAGAGAGAGACCCTTGACAACCTCGAAGTTGAATCCCTCGCTACTTATCGAGATCCTCAGATCCTTGATTTGTAGGAGTTCTTGCCTTGGTCGGTACGAGTCGCTATTGACCGACACTGTCTTCTCTTCGGTCAAGTTCATGCTGACTTCCGAAGACGCGGGTTTGCGATCGTATAGCCAGTATCAGCCAACCAGTTCCCCAGGACTACCAGCGCAACCAGAACTAGGGAGAAGAACTGAGCTACGGGGTAGTCGCGCCTCAATACGGCGTTTACCAGAACCTGACCAAGTCCAGGCCATCCGAAAATGGTCTCAACGATGAGCGCATAGCCCACAATTTGACCTATTCGCAGACCTGCCAACGAGATGATCGGAATAAGGGCATTACGGAGGACGTGCTTACAGGTAATTCGCCATTCTGATAGGCCTCCGGCACGAAGTGTTCGGACATAATCGCTGTTCTGGCTTTCAATCATGGAGGACCGCGTCATACGGACAGTAAGAGCTATTCCCTCGAACGCAAGAACGGTCGCCGGCAGGATGAGCTGCTTCGTGCCACAGCAACCCGCTGACGGCAGCCATCCGAGCGTCGACGCGAATAACCAGACGGCAAGCAGCGCAAGCCAGAAGTTGGGGACAGCCATTGCGAATGTCGAAAGTGACATGATGCCTTGATCCGCCCAGCTATTTCTTCGAAGTGAGGCCAAGATCCCGAGAGGGACGCCGACGAGGAATACGAGGGCAAAGGCAGTTCCGCCCAAGATCAAGCTATTCAGACCATGCTCGGTCAGCATGTCAGTCAGTGCTTTGTTGTTGGTCAGCGAATTCCCAGGGTCTCCGCTAAGGATCCGTCCCATGTAGGTGAAGTACTGCTGGTAGATCGGTTCGTTTAGCCCGAGACGGTCCCGAAACTCCTCCCGAAACTCCTCAGTAGCGGACCCTGGCAGAGCTGCAGCTGTGGCGTCGCCGCCTGAGAGACGTATCGCATAAAACACAGCGACCGAACTCACAAAAAGAACAATTATCGTGTAGACGAGCCTGCTGGCAGATCGTTTCATTCCTTCTCGACCCCCTTGGCTTCGTGCCGGAGTTGAGGATCGAAAACGTCCCTTAGGCCATCACCAATCAGGCTAACCGATAGCACTAGCAAGGCAATAGCGATACCGGGAACTGTGCTCTCCCAGTGATTGATTCGCAAGAAGCCGCGGCCATCAGCCACCATCTTCCCCAAACTAGGGAGAGGGGGTTGCGCCCCCAATCCAATGAAGGACAAGCCGGCTTCTGCGATGATTGCCACTGCCACGTAATAGGACGCCAGCACCAATGCAGGCGCCATCACATTCGGCATGAGATGACGCCACATGATCCGAAAGTTCGGAACTCCACAGGCCCGCGCCGCTTCAACAAATTCCTTGCTGCGAAGAACAACGACTTCGCCCCGGACTACGCGAGTAATAGCTGCGACGTTAACTATCCCAACAGCCAAGATCACTGGAAACAATCCTTGCCCCAGTCCACCGGCCAGAAGCACCGCAACCAGGATAAGTGGAAACCCCCATACGAAGTCAGTCACCGAGCGAACCACTCGATCTATGGAACCACCCAGGAATCCGCCACACATCCCCAAAGCCATGCCTACCACCAGCGCCATTGAGGTGACTGCTGCAGCAACAAAGAGAGAGACGCGAATCCCGATGCAAAGTCGGACGAGCAGATCGCGACCGTACTGATCTGTCCCTAGAAGATAGCCCTCGCTAAACGGAGTGAGATGAGCGTCTCGCAGCGCCTGCTGCCCGTAGTCGCTGCCGATAAACAACGGTCCGATAAGCCCGAGGCCGACAATGAAGACCCCGAGAATCGAACCCGTAAAAAGCAGCTTGTTCCTGCTGAACTCCTTGAGCCTTTTTCGCCAAGGGTTAGACCGAGCTTCGATCTCATGAGCAGACACTCGTTCTTCCCACGCTTTCGCGTGGGAAGAACGAGTGTCTTCAAAACTGGCCATCCGGCAAAGAGCGGAGGAGCCCTATGAGGAAAACCTCTAGCCCTCGATCCAGACGTCGTTGTAGTACGGATAGAGGTTCCAGAGAGTTGGCTGCCATCCATGCACGTTGTTCCGCTTTGCGAACACGGCATTTCTAGTAACCATCGGAACGTAAGGAACATTTTCGCAGTAAGCCACCTGGAAAGCCGACTGAGCGGCCTGTCCTTCTTCCAACGTGCCGGCGCTTGTCCATGCTGCCATCGATTCGTCGATAGCAGGAACGTTGGCCCGGGACATGTTCGGGAATGGGATCGTCGCGCTGTTCACGAAGAGGTTGAGCACGTCGATCGGGATCGGCCAGAGCCAGTAGAAGAGCGTCATCGGAGCAGCGCCCTTACCCTCTGTGGCCTGCTTCTCGAACATAACCGCCCTGTCAACAACGTTGACCTGAGCATCGACACCGCCCTCACGCATCATCGCTGAAGCCGTCGTGGCTACTGCCTCGTTGATCGACTCTGCCTGGACGGCAAATTCGAACGAGAGAACCGTTCCATCCTTCTCCCAGATCCCGTCGCCGTTTAGGGCCCATCCCGCTTCAGTCATGAGTGCCGCGGCCGCATCCGGGTTGTAGCTGATCATCTCTTCGACCACTGGATCGTAGAACTTGTCAGTTGGAGGAAGCGGACCGAAATCGGCAACTGCATCGCCGAAGAACACGGCGTCACGCATTGCTTCGCGGTCAATCAGGTGAGCGATGGCTTTGCGAACTCGTACGTCAGAGAAGTACTCGTCCCAATCCTGGTTGAGGGTCAGGATGTAGCCAGACCACTCTGGGAACCTGTAAACGGTTATGTCCGAGTTGCTCTCCAGCCGACTCACATCCTGCGGCGCTGGGCCTTTCAGGGTGTGGATATCGCCGTTTTCCAACTGAACAGCACGCTGGCTGGCCTCAGGAATGAAGGACCAGCGGATTGCGTCGAGATACGCCTTGCCCTTGTTCTCAAAGAATTCGGTATTCGAACCCGGGTAATCCTCCCAACGCTTTACGAGGACATGGCTTCCAGGCACAAACTCCTCGTGGGTGAAGGGTCCCGTGCCGTCGGCAAGTTCAGTGCCGTATGTGGTGGATTCCATGCCACCCTCTGCATTCCAGGTATCCATGCAGAGGACCCGGAAATAACCAGTCTTGTGCGGACCAAGAGTGCCGACCCACGGATTCGCCATCTTGACTACCAGTTGGTCGCCTTCAGCTTCATAGCTAGCAACCGGCGCCGCCAAGGTAGCGATGAATGAGGTCGCCTTGAAGAACGCTAGGAAGTCTGCAACTGCCGCAGCGTTGGCCGGCTTGCCAGAATGGAAGGTTCCGCTTGGATCGATGTCGAACCGGTACTCCATGCCATCAGCCGACTTCGTGAAACTCGTGGCCAATTGGTGATTGTCGTTACCGTCGGGATCATTCGTGAGCAGCGCCTCATAGATTGCGAAGAACGCCGGGTCATACCAGTTGGTCGTGATCGGATCGTGCTTCGAAAAGTCCAGGTCATAGCCCTCTTTGAGCGTCCCACCAGAGGTTGGACCGGCAGTAGTGGTCGGGGCAGCAGTAGTGGTCGGGGCAGCTGTTGTAGCCGGGGCAGCTGTTGTAGCCGGGGCAGCAGTCGTAGCCGGAGCGGCTGCCTCGTCAGACCCACAAGCAGCAAGAATTGAGCCGGCCGCAGCCACGCTCACTCCTAGCCCTCCAGCTACCTTGACGAACTGCCTTCGGGAGACTTTGCCATCCCGGTACTCGTCTATGAGTTGTTCTAGTTCGCCGTTTCCGGTCGGATCATTCATTGCTAGCTCCCCCGTTCCTAAGGGCTGTCCACTCTTGTTTGCAGCAACATAGCCGCTCTGATCGAGACAATCTTATATCTTCTGCTGATTTTAGGAAAGTGCTTCTCTTCTACGGGTCTTCAGTGGCAATAGGACTCGCCTGTGATGAAGGGAACGAGTTCTGGAAAGTTGCAGCCGCATCAGGAGACCAGTGGGTTCCAAGCGGTAGAAGGAGATCTGCAGCAGTCCCTTCTTCACAGGGATGTCCTTGTTTCACGATCAGACGCGTGCCATCGCTAGATCCGATCAAGATGTATGAATAGACGGTCTGGTAAGCGGTGTGATTGCAGATCCCGCTCGCTCCGCCATCGTGGCTTTGCTGCAGTTCGAGAATGTCAGGCAGGCCAGCGGCCGCTGAGAGTCGCTCGGTCGACCAGGCAAGACGGTTTTCAGTCGTGACCCGATCATGGTCGGTGGCCTCCGCTCCGAAATGGACGTGATGATTGGTGCGGGTCACACGATCCGACGCAATGGAGTAGTGAAGATCGGTCCCGCGGATCTCAATTGTCGCCACACAAGACGGGTCGGCCAGCACCAGGTTTGCGCACCAGTAACTGTCGCGTTCCTGCGCTCGCTGAACTGCTTCGATCGCTGACTCAACATCGGTGCCCTCCGTGAGGGCTATCTCAGTGAGTTCGTCGTAGTTGCGCCCCTCCGAAGGTTCCTCCCTCACGTTCGAGTCTGCACAAAACAGCCCGTGGCTATTTGCTCCGATCGAAAAACCAGAGAATTCGTCTCCAGAGGAATCTGCCTCAGCCCATGAAGAAGTTCCGCAGACCCCAAAACAATCTCGGCTAACAAAAAGTTTGTCCTCGAAACTTGGACGGCCGAAATCCTTGTTTTTGAAAAGGAGGTAGCTTCCATCGTGTATTCGAAGCGCGCCGGTGGTGCACATATAGTCCGACACTACTAGGGTCGTTATTCCCTCGAATAAGGCCTGATGTAAAAACTCCGATCTAAATGGAATCCACCGCACGCAAATTCGGCCACCTCGTCGAGCGGGTCTACGAAGCCACCCGGGCCCAAATCCTTGATGGCACCTACCCTCCTGGAGCCCCACTCCGGCTCGGAAAATTGGCTAAAGACAATCAGGTCAGCCTCATACCGGTGCGAGAGGCACTGCGGCTGTTGGAGAGCGAACGATTCGTCGTCTCAGAGGTCAACAAGGGAGCGCGTGTAGCCCCGCTGTCGATGCAGTCGCTAGAAGACCTCTACAGAGTCCGAGTGCTTCTTGAAACCGAGGCTCTGAAACTGGCGAGCCGCAAGATGGACGAGAGTTTCATCGAATCGCTGGAGTCGACCATAAGCGAGGCGATAGGGAGCCTGCAGACGGGCGAAACTGAAAAAGGCCTGGCCCTCCATCAGGACTTCCACCACCGGATATACGCGTTATCTGGCTCAGACTGGCTGTGCCACATGATCGATAATCTATGGGCGCATTCCGAGCGCTATATCCAACTGGCCTCCGGACAGAGCAGGTTCGTCTGCACAGTGGACGACAACCACCATGCCATCATCGATCGTCTTATGGCAGGAGATGCAGAAGGCGCTGCACAGTCACTGTCAGCCGATCTTCTCGACACCGTCGAAATGCTGCGAGGCGAACTAGACGAGGTAGCTGTTCCGGTCACCAACAACTGATCCAGCCGACGTCTCCTTCTGGGCTAGGTCAGTAATTCGCCGACGAGAACTAGTTTCTAACCACTGGCAGAGAGAGACTCGACGGGTAAGAACCGCTGTGAAGCACCGTCTGAGTTGCCGTGACTGCAGCCAAAGGACCCTCGCAACCGATAGGGCCTCCCGTGTTCAGGTTTCGATCCCACTGTGGAAAATCGGAACTGGATATATCCAGCCTGATCGCCGAGCCTGCGGGCACCTTGACCGCCAGCGGTCCAAGGTCTATGCGGTACCGGTAGATCTCCCCAGGGGCAATGGGTGATGGTTCAGTCAGCGAATCGCGATAACGAGCTCTGACAATTCCTTCTTGGACATTGACCGACCTTCCGTCTGGACCAACGACGCAAAAACGGGCCGTGAAGTCGGTATCTACTGCTGACGAAGCGGCGAAAAGAGTCACAAACGCATCGCCCACTACAAGCACATCTTCTCCCATTGGCTCTGTCGTATAGACGAGAACCATCCGAGAACCCTCGGCGACGCACTGGTCCGCCGGACCCATCGGGGTTACCGAATCGAAGCAGCACGAGTGCCCTCCAAGACTGGGGGTAGGCGTGGCCGGGTCATAGATAAAGACATCCGCCGGTTCATCCGATGGAACTTCTCGATCCAGCCAGCCATCGCCAAACTTCGAGTTTGCCCTGCCTCCCGAGTGGAGGAAATACTCACAAAAGTGAGCCTCCGGGGGCGGCCACTCACTGAAGTTTCGGATCCCCTCACCCAGCAGATACACAGTCACCGGGTGATCCATTACTCCGTTATCAGCACCCTTGAGGTGGTGGTCCAGCCAACGCACCTGCCAGTCATCGACCTCGTTGGTGCTGACTTGGCCTCCTACAACGTCAACGGGGCTCCATGGCATGTGAGTCCACGGACCTAGGAGGAGTTTCTGGGTCGGGGCTTGATCAATCCCATCTTCGGAAGAAAGGCCGACGAAGTTCTTCACCGTGCCGCCCAGGAAGATGTCGTAGAGGCCTCCAACGTGCATCGCTGGAACGGTTATCCGGTCGTATGCCTCGTCGATGCTCCACCTGCTCCAATAGTCATCGTAAGTGGAGTGCTGCACCCAGTCCCGAAAATAGGAAGCGTGTTCTGCAATGACGGGGTAATCCACGATTGGCAAGAAGTTGAACCAGTCGGGTGCCGAGCCGAGCGCCGCTCCGAGTTGCCCGTAGCCGGCTTCGTCACCGGCTCTCTTGGCGGACTCGAGCCCAAGCAGGGTCGACCAGTAAACGACAAATGCCAAGTTGAGTGCCCCCGATTGGTAGGTCCACCCGTCGTAGTACTGGGACCCGGTGAACCCAGGACAGATCGTTGCGAGACTTGGCGGTGATTCCTTGGCCGCGAGCATTGTCGTAGCGCCACCGTATGAGAATCCATACATGGCCACCCGTCCATCGGAACCGGGCAGGCGGGCAGCCCACTCGACACTGTCATAACCATCGTCCGCTTCGTTTAGAAACGGAGTGAAATCCCCTTCAGAGAGATAGCGACCTCGGCAGTCCTGCACGACCACCAAATAGCCCTTTTCGGCATACCACGCGGGGTGGGCATAGCCGAAATTCGATAGCGCTGCCTGCTTGTCATAGGGATGACGACTCAAGAGAACAGGATGAGGACCCTCCTGTTTGGGACGGTAAACGTCCGCCAAAAGAACGGTTCCATCACGCATCGTCGCAGCGACGTCACGCTCAACCGATACCCCATCCATTCCGGTCAGGACTTCATACCTCATGTCTCTTCCTTTGTCTCTTTTGTCACCGGGGTCGACTTGTTCACCTTCAGCACTTCCCTTTGACTTTCTGTTCCCGAACTGGCTTCGACCTCAAGAAACAGCTCTTCCGCCAACTTCTTTCCCTGTTC
>MDTE01010334.1_pt1 | contig 35713 bp, 32 predicted proteins | sample 811231 | NCBI WGS metagenome assembly MDTE01 (sample SAMN05326651, study PRJNA326480) | marine metagenome | isolation source: seawater | place: Indian Ocean: Red Sea | collected 2010
GTATACAGCCTGCCACGATATCCCAGTATCCCAACCCCCGGATGCTTCCTATAGTGCTGCCATTATTTGTTCCGGGGGACCATTCCGATTTCCAACGACCCAAATCCCGGTGAACGTCCGGGCCTCATTCAACTGTTCCTGGCGTTCCTCTGGCTCGGTGCCACCGCGTTCGGGGGGCCAGTCGCCCATTTCGGCTATTTCCGCACAGAGTTCGTCGACCGGCGACGCTGGATCGACGAGCGCGGGTTCGCCGACCTGATCTCCCTGTGCCAGTTTCTGCCGGGACCGGCATCGAGCCAAACCGGTATCGCGATCGGCATGATCCATCGCGGCTGGCTCGGCGGAATCGCGGCCTGGCTCGGCTTCACAACGCCGGGAGCCATCATCATGATCACCTTGGGATTCGGCCTCTCGTTGGCCCAGACATCCGCCGGACAAGGCGTTGTCCATGGCCTCAAGCTCGCCGCAGTCGCCGTGGTGGCCAACGCGCTGTGGGGCATGGCCCGGAGCGCGTGCGGCACCCCGGTCAAGGTCAGCTTTGCCGCGATCGCCTGCGTCGCCATCCTGTTCGTCGGGAATGCCTGGCTGCAGATCCTGGTCATCGCGGCGGCGGCCATCGCGGGCGCTGCCATGTTGAAAGACGAGCCAATTGCGACGGGCGAGGCGCCGTCCACATCCGGCAGCCGGGCCGGCGCGATTGTGCATTTTGCCATGTTCCTCGCCCTCCTGCTCGGCCTTCCCCTCGCCGCCCAGACCATTGCATCGGGAAATCTGGAGGCCTTTTCCGGCTTTTACCGCGTCGGATCCCTCGTATTCGGCGGAGGTCATGTGGTGTTACCGTTGCTCGAAGCGGAAGTGGTACCCACGGGCTGGACATCCACGGATGCCTTCCTTGCCGGTTATGGCGCCGCCCAGGCCATCCCCGGGCCGATGTTCGCCCTGACCGGCTATCTCGGGAACGTCATCGATCCGGGCAGCGGTTATCTCGGCGGCTGGACCGGCGGCCTGCTGGCTATCGTGGCCGTGTTCCTGCCGTCGTTCCTACTGTTGGGCGCCACCCTGCCCTACTGGGACGCGCTGCGCTCACGCGCACGCATCCGCTCAGCGCTAGGCGGCGTCAACGCGGCGGTTGTTGGCCTGCTGCTTGCCGTTCTGTTCACACCGGTGTGGACATCCAGCGTCCGGGATTCTTCGGATTTCGCCGTCGTGGTGGTGGCCGCGGTGCTGCTCGCCGTGTGGCGCCTGCCGCCCTGGCTGGTGGTGATCCTGGCAGCGGTCGCGGGGTTCTTCGGTGCCTAGAGCCGGTAGCGTTCGCCGAGTTCGCGCAACGAGATATAGCCCGTTTCCGCCACGCCATAGAAGATCGCGAACAACACCGCGGCAATGACAGTGGTGATCAACAGCTTGCGGACCAGGAGCGGGCGCATCGGCGCGCCGGGATCATGTCCCTCTCCTGGGTTTTCGGTGCGGTGGACACCCCACGGCAGCACCATGAACAGGACCAGCCACCAGATCATGATGAAAACGACGACGACCGTGACGGGGTTCATGCCGGTTCAGACCTGTTCGAGTTCCACGAGCGTGCCGCAGAAATCCTTCGGGTGAAGGAACAGCACCGGTTTGTCATGGGCACCGGGTCTCGGCTCTCCATCGCCTAACACACGCGCACCTTCGGCCTGCAATTGGTCACGGGCAGCGTATATATCGTCCACCTCGTAGCAGACATGATGCATCCCGCCCGACGGGTTCTTTTCCAAAAACGGGGCGATCGGCGAATCCTCACCCAGCGGATAAAGCAGCTCGATCTTGGTGTTCGGCAACTCCACGAACACCGTCGTGACACCATGCAACGGCAGATCGACGGGTTCGGAAACCTTTGCGCCCAGTGTCCGGGCATAGGTCGAGGCGGCGGCGGCAAGGTCCGGCACCACAATCGCCACATGGTTCAGTCGTCCGATCAACACGCACTCTCCCGCATTCGATCAGTTCTCCAGCCGAACCAAATGCACATCGGTGGCCGGGTTCTTGCCGCGTCGCGACCGAAAGCTCCGGCGTACGGTCCGGCGCAATCGCTCGAATAATATATCGTCGTCCCTGCGTTCGCTGTCTTTCGCGCTCGACAGTGAATCGAGCACATCTTCGACGATATCGTCCATCAAAGCATAGTCATCGTCGGTGTCGCCCAGCAGGCCCGGCGCCGAAAGCTGCGGTTCGGAGACCACCCGCCCCTTGCGATCCACAACAACGGTGAGCGTTGCCGAACCGTTCCACAGCATATGATTGCGCGCACGTAGATTTCCATCGTCGAGCCTGATCAGGTCACGGCCGTCGAGCGCCAGCCGCCCGAACTGCACCTGGCCGCATATCTCTGGCCCCTTGGAGTGCAGGCGAAGGACATCGCCATTGGACAGCAATGGCGCATGGGGCACCTGGCACTCCCTGGCCAATTCCGCATGGGCTCTTAAGTGCTGAGGCTCACCGTGCACGGGTACGGCAATCTGAGGGCGGACCCATTGATACATCTGGCGCAGTTCGTCACGTGCCGGATGCCCGGACACGTGTACGAAATGGTCGCGTTCGGTAATCACCCGGACACCCATCGCCGTCAGGTGATTTTGCAGCCGGCCGATCGGCACTTCATTGCCGGGAATGATCCGCGACGAGAAGATCACTACGTCATCGGGATCGAAACTCACATTGGGATGGTCGTCGCGCGCAATGCGGGACAGCGCCGCACGCGGCTCACCCTGACTGCCGGTGCAGATCATCACGACCTTGTCGCGCGGCAACTGCATCACCTCTTCCTCGCGCACGAACGGCGGCAGATCGCGAAGATAACCCGTGCTCCGCGCGGCCTCCGTCATCCGCCAGAGTGATCGTCCGACAAGGCCGACGGCGCGGCCGTGAGCATGGGCGACCTCGGCAATGCTTTGCACGCGTGCAATGTTGCTGGCGAAACAGGCGAACACGACTCGATTGTCAAAATCACCCACCAGCGCCTGCAGGCTTTCGCGAACGTCGGCCTCGGAACCGCTTTCGCCATCCACGGTCGCATTGGTCGAATCCCCTATCATCGCGAGCACGCCCGCCTCACCCACGGCGCGCAAGGCGGCCTCGTCGGTGGTGTCGCCGACTAGCGGTTCGGGATCGATCTTCCAGTCTCCGGTGTGGAAGATGGTACCGGCGGCGGTTTTGACGATAACGCCGTTCGGCTCCGGGATCGAATGGGTCAATGTGACCAGCGTGAGATCGAAGGGACCCACGGAGATATCACCGGACATCGGAATCTCTTCGACCGGCACCTTGCCGGCAAGCCCGACCTCCTCAAGCTTGCGTCGCAGAACTGCCATCGTGAACGGGGTCGCATAGACCGGGCAACGCAGGCGCGGCCAGAGATGGGCCACCGCCCCCACATGGTCTTCATGTGCATGCGTGACCAGCATGCCGGACAGATCGTCGCGCCGTTCCTCGATAAATGTCGGATCTGCCATCATGACGTCGACACCAGGATAGGCCGGATCCCCGAAGGTCACGCCACAGTCGACAATCAACCACGCGCCGTCATGGCCGTAGACATTCAAGTTCATGCCGATTTCGCCGGTGCCGCCAAGCGGCACGAACAGGACCTCATCAGGGCCGGGAATCATGGACATTCGGGGACCCGGCTCAAATGATGCCGTTACGGCGGGCTATTTCCCGCAGGCCGATCAGCGTCAGGTCCGGCTCGGTGGCATCGATCACGTCGGTGACATCTGCGAAGAGCGACGCCAGACCGCCGGTCGCGACAACCTTCATGGGTTTGCCATACTCTTCGGCAATCCGTGGCACCATGCCCTCGATCATTGAGACATAGCCCCAGAATATCCCCGACTGCATGGCCGGAACCGTGGCCCCGCCTATCACCGTGTCCGGCCTCTCGATGCTCACCCGGGGCAACAATGCCCCGGCCGTATAAAGCGCCTCGACCGACAGGTTGATGCCCGGCGCGATGACGCCGCCGCCGAAATTGCCTTCCGAATCGATCACATCGAACGTCGTTGCGGTCCCGAAGTCGATCACGATCAAATCACCAGGATAGCGAATATGCGCACCCACGGCCGCCACCAACCGGTCCGCGCCGGCCTGTTCTGGGCGTTCGATCATGATTTCAATACCCAGATCGACATCCGGATCACGAACCACAAGCGGCGTTACGCCGAAATGGGATTCGAGCAGGATCGTGAGATTCCGCCGCGTGCCGGGAACCACCGTGGTAACGATCGCATGGTTCACGTCATCCACCTTCAAACCCTTGAGCGACATGAGCTGGGTCAGCCAGACGGCATACTCATCCGCGGTGCGCTGGGGATCGCTCGCAATGCGCCACTGGCCGCGCTGTGTATCCCCGTCAAAGACCGCGAACACCGTGTTCGTATTTCCATAATCGACTGTCAGCAACATCACGAAACTCCTGTGGGGACGCTGCTTACCGGGAAAACGTCCCCGACCGCAACTTGTACCGGGCCATCGGGCGTCCCGAGGATCATGTTGCCGACCTCGTCGATTCCCTCGAACACTCCTGCCACTGTGCCGTCGGGTAGTTTTACGTTGATCGGCGTCCCCGGTGCCATGGACATCTTTTCCCAAGCGGTGCGCACGGGCGCAAAGCCGTCTTGCGCCCAGACGTCGATCAGGCCGAACAAGCGCGGCAGGAACGCCTCGAGAAGCATCGCGGGCTCGATCTCATGACCCGACGCCCGGAGGCTGCCCGCAGGGAATCCCGTCGATACAGGCAGTTCGGGAGTGCTGGCCAGATTCACCCCGATCCCGGCGACCACCCAATCCACAACTCCGTCACCGGCATCGGCGCTTTCCAGCAGTATGCCCGAGACCTTCCGATCGTCCAGCAACAGGTCATTGGGCCATTTCAAGATGACATTGGCACCGGCAGTATTGTGGATCGCGTCGGCCATCGCAGCACCGACCGCAAACCCGATCTGGGGCGCGGCGGAAACATTGGAATTCGGACGCAGGAGGATGGACACATACAGATTGCCAACCGGTGAATCCCACGTTCGTCCATGCCGGCCCCGACCCGCCGTCTGCTCAAGCGCCCAGACGACCGTTCGGTCGGGCGCAGACTGGGTTGCCAGGAGCTTGGCTTCTTCGCTGGTGCTTCCGACGCTGTCCCGGGTGATCAAGCGGCAATCCGGGGGCACCTCGGGGTGCCGAGTCATGCCCCGAAAAGAACTGCCGCGGCCGCCTCGGCCCCGCTAAGGACCGGGGCCAGCCCGATGAAGAAGAACACGGTCACGACACCGGTGACGGTGACAATGATCGAAATCTCGCGGCCGATAGGCTTGTCGAACGCGTCCGCCGGCTCATCAAAATACATCAGCTTGACGATCCGCAGATAGTAGAAGGAGCCGACCACGCTGGTCAGCAGACCGGCGACGGTGAGGAAGTAGAGCTCGGCGTTGATGGCGGCCAGGAAGATATAGAATTTGGCGAAGAATCCGGCGAGCGGCGGAATGCCGGCCATGGAAAACATGAAGATGCCGATGGCTGCGGCCATATAGGGGTTGGTCTTGCTGAGACCGGCCAGTTCATCGATCTCCTCGACCATCCGGCCTTGCCGGCGCATCGCCAGGATGCAGGCAAAGGTTCCCATGTTCATGAACAGGTAGATGGTCAGATAGAGAAGAATACCCTGGACACCCTGCTCGTTTCCTGCCGCCAGGCCGACCAGCACGAACCCCATATGGCCGATCGAACTGTAGGCCATCAGGCGCTTGATGTTGGTCTGAACGATCGCTGCAAAGGACCCGAGGATCATCGAGGCCAGCGAAATGAACCAGATGATCTGCTGCCATTCGAACAGAAGGTCACCGAACGGCTCCAGCATGACCCGTACGAACAGCGCCATCGCGGCGATCTTCGGCGCCGCGGCAAAGAAGGCCGTAACCGGGGTCGGGGCCCCTTCATAGACATCGGGCGTCCACATGTGGAACGGCACGGCCGACACCTTGAAGGCCAGGCCCGCGGCGATGAACACCAGGCCGACGATCACACCGATCGGCGTATCGCTGTCGGCGGCGAATGTCGCGGCCAGCCCCTCGAAGCTCGTCGTGCCGGCAAAGCCGTACACCAGCGACATCCCATAGAGCAGAATGCCGGAGCTGAGGGCGCCGAGGACGAAGTACTTCAGCCCCGCCTCCGACGAGCGCAGATTGTCGCGCCGGATCGCGGCGATCACGTAAAGCGACAGGCTTTGCAACTCCAGCCCCACATAGACGGCGATCAGATCGTTGGCCGACACCATCATCATCATGCCGAGGACGGCAAAGACCATGAGGATCGGGAATTCGAACTGATGAATGTCCTCGCGCATGTTGTAGGGCTGTGCCAGGATCAGAGCGAGTGCGGCGCCGGCGATCAGCAACACCTTTGTGAAGACCGCGAACGCATCCACCATGAACTGGCCATTGAACGCCGCGACCGGGCCATTCGGTCCCGCCAGCACGAGCAGCCCGGCGACAACCAACACCAGGACGCCGACCCATGTCACGGTACGACCCGAATCCTCGCCCCGGAAGGCGCCATACATCAGCATCACCATGGCCGCGACGGCGACGAACAATTCGGGCCAGATGACGGAAATATCGGCGGCAATGTTCATATCATGTGTCCTTCCGCCTATCGGCCCGCAACATTGACCAGATCGACGGCCGACAGGGCCGATTGATAGTTCTGCAACAGGTTCGACACGCTAGCATCGAACACGCTGAGGAACGGATCTGGCCAAATTCCCATCCAGATCACCAGCACGACCAGGGGCGCAAAAATCGCGATCTCCCGCGGTTCCAGATCGAGTATCGACTTGAGATAGTCCTTCTCAAGCTTGCCGAAGATCACGCGGCGATAGAGGTAGAGCATGTAGGCGGCGCCCAGGATGACACCGGTGGCCGCGAAGAACGCCACCCAGGTGTTGTCCTGGAACGCACCGACGAGAACCAGGAACTCGCCGACAAATCCGCTTGTCCCGGGCAGGCCGACCGATCCCAGCACGAAGACCATGAACACGAAGGCGAACTTCGGCATTCGTTCGACTAGCCCACCATAATGGGCGATTTCCCGGCTGTGCTCGCGGTCGTAGACCACGCCGACGCACAGGAACAGGGCCGCCGACAGGATCCCGTGGCTCAACATCTGGAAGATCGCGCCGTCAATCCCCTGCTGGGTCGCGGTGAAAATGCCGATGGTGACGAACCCCATATGGGCGACCGAGGAATAGGCAATCAGCTTCTTCATGTCCTCCTGGGCGAGCGCCACAAGCGAGGTGTAGATAATCGCGATCACCGACAATGTGTAGATCAGGGGCACGAACTGTTCAGATGCCAGGGGCAGTATCGGCAGAGAGAAACGCAGGAAGCCGTAACCGCCCATTTTCAGGAGCACGCCGGCAAGGATCACTGATCCCGCCGTCGGTGCTTCGACATGGGCGTCCGGCAGCCAGGTGTGGACCGGCCACATGGGCATCTTGACCGCAAACGAAGCGAAAAACGCCAGCCACAGCCATGTCTGCAGCCCCGCCGGCACATCGAAGGCCATCAGGCTCGGGATATCCGTGGTGCCTGCCTCGAAGAACAAGGCGAGAATCGCGGCCAACAGCAAGACCGAACCCGCGAGGGTGTAGAGGAAAAACTTGAACGCCGAATAGACGCGCCGTGGCCCGCCCCAAACACCGATGATGATGAACATCGGGATCAGGACGGCTTCGAAGAAAATGTAGAAAAGCAGGAAGTCAAGCGCGGCGAAGGTGCCGATCATGAACGTCTCGAGGACGAGGAAGGCGATCATGTACTCTTTCACCCGCGTGGTGACCGCCTTCCAGGACGCCAGCACGCAGATCGGCGTCAGGAACGTCGACAGGATCACAAAGAACAGCGAAATCCCGTCGATCCCCATGTGATAGGAGATATCGAATCCGGGTAGCCATTCGACCTTCTCGACGAACTGGAAGTCGGACGTCGTCGGATCAAAGTTGAGCCAAAGAAGTAGACTGATGATAAAGGCCGCCAGGGACGTCCACAGCGCGCCCCAACGGGCGTTCCTCGCAACCTGTTCCTCGGTGCCGCGCGCCGCGAGGATGAACAGCACCCCGACAAGCGGCAGGAAGGTCGTCAGCGAGAGAATAGGGAAAGAATCCATCGACAACCGCCCCTACCGGAAGAACCCAAAGAGGAACCAGCTGGCGAGTAGAACCAGGCCGATCAACATGGCGAAGGCGTAGTGGTAGACGAAGCCCGACTGCAGGCGGCTGGCGCGCGCGGCCAGATCGCGTGTCGCAGCCGCAATGCCGTCAGGACCAACCCCGTCGATGACGGCGCCGTCACCCGACTTCCACAGCCCACGCCCGAGATAGAAGCAGGTGCGCACAAACACCCGGTCGTACAACTCGTCGAAGTACCACTTGTTGAACACGAAGCCATAGACGGGCCGGATCGCACTGGCGACCTGCGCGGGCCAGCCGGGTTTCACCATGTACATGAACCAGGCGCTCAGGATGCCGACCACGCCGATCACGATCGGCAGGAACTTCACCCATTTCGGTACGTGGTGAGCCTCTTCGATGATGTTGTGGGTCATCAGGATCGAGGCACGCCAGAATTCGTCCATGTGGTGGCCGACGAAGTAATCCGCCGCCAGCCAGCCGGAAAAAATCGCCCCCAGCGCCAGCACCAGCAGGGGTGCAATCATCACCGGCGGTGATTCGTGGGCATGGTCATACGTGTGTTCGTCGGCCCGCGTGCGCCCGTGGAACGTCAGGAACAGCAGGCGCCAGGAGTAGAAGGCGGTCATCAAAGCCGCCGCGACACCAAGCCAGAATGCGTAAAGCCCCATCCCGGTGTGCGCGGCAAACGCAGATTCCAGGATAATGTCTTTGGACCAGAACCCGGCGAAGAAGGGCACGCCGGCCAGAGCTAGGCTGCCGATCCACATCAGGATCGCCGTCACCTTCATTTTCGAGTACAGGCCGCCCATCTTGCGCATGTCCTGCTCGTCATCCATGCCGTGGATGACGCTGCCGGCCCCCAGGAACAGCAAGGCCTTGAAGAAGGCATGGGTCATCAGGTGGAAGATCGCTGCCGGATAGGCGCCGACGCCAAGGGCGAAGAACATGTAACCGAGCTGGGAGCAGGTCGAATAGGCAATCACCCGCTTGATGTCCCACTGGGTCAGGCCGATCGTCGCGGCAAAGAAGGCCGTCGTGGCACCGATAAACACGACCACGGTCAGGGCGATCGGTGCGAACTCGAACATCGGGGACAGGCGCGCCACCATGAACACGCCGGCGGTCACCATCGTCGCCGCATGGATCAAAGCCGACACCGGGGTCGGGCCCTCCATCGCGTCGGGCAACCAGGTGTGCAGGCCGATCTGCGCCGATTTGCCCATGGCGCCAACGAACAGCAGCAGACAAAGCGTCGTCAGGATATCCAGCTCCATGGACAGGAATCCAAATGTCTGTCCCGCGATCCCAGGCACCGCAGCGAAGACGGTATCGAAATCCAGGGTGCCGAAGGCGAAAAACACACCGAAAATTCCGAGCATGAAGCCGAAATCGCCCACCCGGTTGACGACGAAGGCCTTGATCGCAGCCGCATTCGCCGACGGCCGGCCAAACCAGAAGCCGATCAGCAGGTAGGACATCAACCCGACGCCTTCCCAGCCGAAGAACATCTGGACGAAGTTGTCGGCCGTCACCAGCGCCAGCATGAAGAAGGTGAACAGGCTGAGATACGCCATGAAGCGAGGCTTGTGGGCGTCGTGCGACATGTAGCCGACCGAATAGACGTGCACCATCGAGGACACGACATTGACCACGAACATCATAACGGCGGTCAGCGTATCGACGCGCAGGGCCCAGCCCAGCTCCAGCGTGCCGGAGTTGATCCAGGCGAACAGGTGGACCGTGCGGTCATTGCCCTGGATCGCGACGTCCCACAGGATGACGCACGACAGGACAGCGGCGATCAGCATCGGAATGACGGTGCTCAGCTGCGAGGTGCGGTCGCCCATCCGAACTCCGAAGAGACCGGCGATCACACCGCCTGCCAGCGGCAAAAAGACTGCGAGTTCGATCATCCCCGTATCAGCCCTTCATCATATTGATGTCTTCAACCGCGATCGAACCGCGGTTGCGGAAGTAGACTACCAGGATCGCCAGACCGATGGCCGCTTCCGCCGCCGCGACCGTCAGCACGAACATCGCGAAAATCTGGCCGACCAGATCCTGCAAGTGGGCCGAGAACGCGACAAAGTTGATGTTCACCGCCAGCAGCATCAACTCCACCGACATCAGGATGATGATCACGTTCTTCCGGTTCAGGAAGATGCCGAAAATGCCGAGTGTGAACAGGATCGCGCCGACCGTCAGATAGTGGGAAAGACCGATTTCAAGCATCAGACGCCGCTCCCGGAAGTGATGTCACGCACCTCGACCACATCCTCGCGCCGCCGCGATACCTGGTCGGCGATCTTCTGGCGCCGCACCCCGGGCCGGTGACGCAGCGTCAGGACGATGGCCCCGATCATGGCGATCAACAGCACAAGTCCGGCCGCCTGAAACAGGTAGATATAGTCGGTATAGATGATCTGCCCGATCGCATGGGTGTTGGTCAGCTGGTCGGGCGGCAGCGCCGGGGCGGCCAGGGCCTGCCCCGCCTCGGGCGCGACGGCCCAGGTCCCGAAGATCAGGATCAGCTCCGCGGCCAGGATCAGCCCGACAAGCGCACCGATCGGCAGGTACTGCAGGAAGCCTTCGCGCAGCTCGGAGAAATTGATGTCCAGCATCATGACCACGAACAGGAACAGCACCGCGACCGCGCCGACATAGACGACCACCAGGATCATCGCCAAGAACTCGGCACCGATCAGGACAAACAGGCCGGCGGAATTGAAGAAGGCGAGGATCAAAAACAACACCGAGTGCACCGGGTTGCGGGCGGAAATCACCATCACGCCCGACGCGACGACAACGGCGGCGAAGAGATAGAAAACGAGTGCCTGGATGATCACGTGTCTGTCCCCCGCCTACCGGTACGGCGCATCGGCGCTGAGCCCCGCCGCAATTTCCGATTCCCACCGGTCGCCATTCACCAGAAGCTTCTCCTTGTCATAAAGCAGCTCCTCACGGGTCTCGGTCGCGAACTCGAAGTTCGGCCCCTCGACGATCGCGTCGACCGGGCAGGCCTCCTGGCAGAAGCCGCAATAAATGCACTTCGTCATGTCGATGTCGTAGCGCGTGGTCCGGCGCGATCCATCGTCGCGCGGCTCGGCCTCGATGGTGATCGCCTGGGCCGGGCAGATCGCCTCGCACAGCTTGCAAGCGATGCAGCGCTCCTCTCCATTGGGATATCGCCTCAGGGCGTGCTCGCCACGAAAACGGGGGCTGATGGGGCCCTTCTCGTAAGGATAGTTGATCGTGACTTTGGGCTTGAAGAAATACTTCAAGGTCAGCCACATGCCGGCGGCGATCTCCAACAGGAGAAGCGAACGGGCGTTACGGTCGAGCATGGCCATGTCTGCGCCTCCCCTAGTTCACAACGCCGGGGTACCAGTCGAACACGACGATGGCACCAGCGGTGACGACAACCCAGAGAAGCGAGGCCGGCAGGAAGACCTTCCAACCCAGCCGCATGAGCTGATCGTATCGATAACGCGGCAATGTGGCGCGCACCCACAGGAACACGAACAACATTGCCGAGACCTTGAGCGCGAACCAGATGATCCCCGGCACCCAGTTGAAGATGGCGATGTCGAGGGGCGGCAACCAGCCGCCAAGGAACAGGATTACGGTCATCCCGCTCATCAGGACCATGTTGGCGTACTCGCCGAGAAAAAAGAGCGCGAACGCCATCGCCGAGTATTCGACATTGTAGCCGGTGACGAGTTCCGCCTCGGCTTCCGGCAGATCAAACGGGGCGCGGTTGGTTTCGGCCAGGGCCGAGATCACGAACACAATGAACATCGGCAATAGTGGGATGAAGAACCAGACATCCTGCTGCGCCAGCACAATATCCGTCAGGTTCAGCGAGCCGACGGCCAGGAGAACGGTGATGATCACGAACCCGATCGACACCTCATAGGACACCATTTGCGCTGCAGAACGCAGGGCGCCGAGGAACGGGTATTTCGAATTCGAGGCCCAGCCGGCCATGATGATGCCGTAGACGCCCAGCGAGCTGATCGCGAAGAGGTAGAGCACCCCGACATTGATGTCGGAGAGCACCCATCCCTCGTCCACCGGGATGACCGCCCAGCCGACCATCGCCAGGATGAACGTCAGCATCGGCGCCAGCAGGAACACGACCCGGTTCGCCCCCGTCGGGATGATCAATTCCTTGGTCATCAGCTTGAGGGCGTCGGCAAAGGGCTGGAAGAGCCCAAACGGCCCGACGACGTTCGGACCCATGCGCAGCTGCATGAGGCCGATTACCTTGCGTTCTGCATAGGTCAGATAAGCAACCACGATCAAAAGCGGCACGACGATGAACAGAATCTGGATAACGATCCAGATCGTCGGCCAGGCATATGACCACCAGAACTCAACCATCCGTGCCGGCCCTTCCGCCGTCGCCGGCCACGAACTCGCGCGTGCACTCGGCCATGGTCTCGGACGCCCGGCTGATCGGGTCAGTCATGTAATAATTATCGACGGGGCTCTCGAACGAATCCGTCCCCATCTCTCCCGGCTCACCGAAGTCGTCCCAGTCGGCGGCCGTGACCTGATCTACATTGTCGAAGATGGGATTCGCGGCAACCATCGCGGCGCGCACGTCACCCAGGGCGACATAGTCAAGCCCGGCGCCGAGCACACCGGAGAGGGCGCGGACAATCGCCCAGTCCCCGCGCGCATCTCCGGGTGGCTGCACCGCCTGACGCGCCAGCTGCACCCGGCCCTCGGTGTTGACGTAGGTGCCGTTTTTCTCGGTGTAGGCCGCGCCCGGCAGAATGACATCGGCGCGGTGGGCCCCGGCATCGCCGTGATGGCCCTGATAGACAACGAACGCATCACCGAGGCCGGACATGTCGATCTCGTCCGCACCCAATAGGAAGACCATGTCGATCTCGCCCGCCCCGGCACCGGAGACGATACCCGCCACGTCGCGGCCTCCCTCACCCGGCACGAAACCGATATCGAGACCGCCCACGCGCGCCGCCGCCGTGTGCAGCACGTTGAAGCCGTTCCACCCGTCGCGCACAAGATTGCAGCTATCGGCCAGTGCCCGGACGGCGGCCAGAACGGCTGCGCCGTCATCGCGCGCCAGCGCTCCCATCCCGACGATCACGGCGGGGCGTTCGGCGTTGCGCAGGGTCTCGGCGAACGGATGCAAACCGTCGGCGATAGATTTCAGCGTGTCCGGACCGGCACCCAGATTGTCGACCGGATAGCTCATGTCTGTCTGCGGACCGACGGAGGCTATGATGGCGCCACCCTGAAGCCAAGCCTTACGCAGCCGCGTGTTGACCAGCGGTGCTTCCCAGCGCGGATTGGTGCCGACCAGCAGGACCGCATCGGTGTCCTCCAGCCCGGCGATGCCCGTATTCATTAAATACGCCGCGCGCGACCCAGCCGGCAGCTTCGCGCCGTCCTGGCGGCAATCGATGTTCGACGACCCCAGCGCACCCATCAGCTGCTTCAGGGCGAACATCGATTCCGTGTCGCACAGATCGCCGGCGATGGCCGCGATCCGGTCACCGGAGCTCGCCTTCACCTTGTTGGCGATGGCTGCAAACGCCTCGTCCCAGCTGGCTTCCTGCAGCTTGCCGTCGCGGCGGACATAGGGCCGGTCGAGACGCTGACGCGTGAGCGCATCGCAGGCATAACGTGACTTGTCGCCCAGCCATTCCTCATTCACGTCCTCGTTCAGCCGGGGCAGCACCCGCAGCACTTCGGTCTGACGGGAATCGACCCGGATCGCCGCCCCGACTGCGTCGAGCACGTCGATGGATTCGGTCCTCTCGAGCTCCCAGGGGCGTGACACGAATGCATATGGCTTCGAGGTCAACGCCCCGACTGGACACAGGTCGATGACGTTGGCGCTGAGCTCGGAATCGAGCGACTTCTCGAGATAGGTCGTGATCTCCGCATGCTCGCCACGGCCCAGCAAGCCGAGTTCCGGCACACCGGCAATTTCGGTCGCAAAGCGCACGCAGCGGGTGCAGTGGATACAGCGGGTCATGATCGTCTTGACCAGCGGCCCCATATGTTTGTCCTTGACCGCACGCTTGTGCTCATGAAAACGCGAGCCGTCGCGGCCATAGGCCATCGCCTGGTCCTGCAGGTCGCACTCGCCGCCCTGGTCGCAGATCGGACAATCCAGCGGATGGTTGATCAGCAGGAATTCCATGACGCCGTTGCGGGCGTTGCGGACCATCTCGGTGTCGGTCTTGATTTCCATGCCCTCATTGATCGGCAGCGCACAGGACGCCGCGGGCTTCGGCGGACCCGGCGAGACTTCGACGAGGCACATGCGGCAGTTGCCGGCCACCGACAGGCGCTCGTGGTAACAGAAGCGGGGAATTTCCTTGCCCGCCATCTCGCACGCCTGGAGCGCCGTCACCCCGTCCGGGACTTCGATCTCGACGCCATCAACTGTGACCTTTGGCATCCCCTTCGCCCCCTATTCCGCAGCCTGCGAGGGCGCGGAACCCTTCTTGCGCTGGAGAATACGTTCCTCGATCTCAGGCCGGAAATGCCGGATCAGACCCTGCACGGGCCAGACACCGCCATCGGCGAGCGCACAGATCGTGTGCCCCTCGATTTGCTTGGTGACTTCCCAGAGCATGTCGATTTCCTCGATCTCCGCGTCCCCGGTCACGAGCCGCTTCATCACCCGGTACACCCACCCCATGCCTTCACGGCACGGCGTGCACTGCCCGCAGCTTTCGTGACGGTAGAAATGGCTGAGCCGCGCGATGGCCTCGATCATGTCGGCCGACTTGTCGATCACGATCACCGCCGCGGTTCCCAACCCGGTGCTGTGATCCCGCAGAGAGTCGAAATCCATCAGGATATTGTCGCAGATCGACTTGGACAGGCACGGCGTCGACGACCCGCCCGGGATCACGGCCTGAAGATTGTCCCAGCCACCGCGCACGCCGCCGGCATGCTTCTCGATGAGCTCCTTCAGGGGGATGCTCATCTCCTCTTCCACGTTGCACGGATTGTTCACGTGGCCGGAGATGGAGAAAATCTTGGTGCCGGTGTTGTTCTCACGCCCGAAACCCGCAAACCAGGACGATCCGCGACGCAGGATTGTCGGCGTGACGGCAATGGTCTCGACATTGTTGACCGTCGTCGGACAGCCATAGAGCCCGCACGCTGCCGGGAACGGCGGCTTCAGTCGCGGCTGCCCCTTCTTGCCCTCGAGGCTTTCCAGAAGCGCGGTTTCCTCACCGCAGATATAGGCACCCGCACCGCGGTGCAGGTAGACATCCATGTCCCAGCCCGACCTGCAAGCGTTGGGGCCGATCAGACCGGCCTCATAAGCCTCGTCGATCGCCTGCTGCATGTGGGAGGCCTCGGCGTAGAACTCCCCGCGCACATAGATGTAGGCCGCGTTGGCGCCCATCGCGAAGCCGGCAATCAGACAACCCTCGACCAGAACATGAGGGTCGTAACGCATGATTTCCCGGTCCTTGCAGGTGCCCGGCTCGGACTCGTCCGCATTGACCACCAGATAGTGCGGCCGCCCATCGCGGCGCTCTTCGGGCGGCATGAAGGACCATTTCACACCGGTCGGGAACCCGGCACCGCCACGTCCGCGTAGGCCCGATTCCTTGATTTCTTCGACCAGTTTCTCGCGGCCCATCTCGAGCAGCGCCTTGGTGTTGTCCCAGATTCCGCGACGCCGCGCGCCCTTGAGGCGCCAGTCGTCCTGGCCATAGAGATTCTGGAAGATCCGGTCTTCGTCGCGCAGCATCACGCGCCCTCCCCGGTCAGCGTGGTCAGGCCCTCAACTGGCTCAGACCCGGTTCGTCCCGCCTGGGAGCCCGGCTCCGGGGTCTCGCCGCGTTTCAGCGCTTCGAGCACGGCCTTGAAACTCTCGGCCGTGAGGTCCTCGTAATATTCGTCGTTGATCTGGACCATCGGCGCGTTGCAGCACGCACCCAGGCATTCCACTTCGACGACCGTGAACGCGCCGTCTGGGCTGGTCTCGCCCAGTCCGCATCCGGTCACATCCTTGGCCACGGCGCGCAGATCGTCGGAACCGCGTAGCCAACACGGGGTGGTCCGGCAGAGCTGCACGAAATTCTTTCCGACCGGCTCCAGGTTGAACATCGAATAGAAAGACGCGACCTCGAGGACACGGATCTTCGGCATATCCAGATAGCCGGCGACATACTCGATGGCCTCGGTCGGCAGCCAGCCGCCGGCCTGGCGCTGTGCCAGGTCGAGCAGCGGGATCACCGCGCTCTGCTGGCGGCCCTCGGGATAGCGCCCCACGATCGTCTCGGCCCGGGCCCTGCAGACGTCATCGAATGCAAACGCGTCGCTCATCGGTCGACCTCTCCGAACACAATATCCAGACTGCCGATCACGGCCGGAACGTCGGCCAGCATGTGGCCCTTGGTCAGCGCCTCGACGGCCTGCATGAAGGCAAATCCCGGCGCCCGGATCTTACAGCGATAGGGCCGGTTGGTCCCATCGGCAACCAGGTACACGCCAAATTCGCCCTTGGGCGCCTCGACGGCCGTATAGGTCTCGCCGGCGGGCACGTGATATCCCTCGGTGTAGAGCTTGAAGTGATGGATCAGCGCTTCCATGGAGTGCTTCATCTCACCCCGGCGAGGCGGCGTCAGTTTGTGGTTCTGGGTGATCACCGGGCCGTCGGGCATTTCGTCCAGGCACTGCCTGATGATCCGCAGGCTCTGGCGCATCTCCTCTACCCGGACCAGATAGCGCGCATAGCAGTCGCCTGTCTTTCCGACCGGGACGTCGAAGTCCATCCGGTCATAGACGTCATAGGGCTGGGATTTGCGCAGATCCCAGGGCACGCCGCTGGCCCTGAGCGTCGAACCGGTCATGCCCCAGTCCATGGCCTCCTCGGCCGTAAACACGCCGATATCGACGGTGCGCTGCTTGAAGATGCGGTTCTCCGTCAGCAAGCTTTCCATGTCGTCGATGAATTTCGGATAGCTCTCGCAGAACGCGTAGATATCGTCGGCCAGGCCCGCCGGCAGGTCCTGGTGCACACCGCCCGGGCGGAAATAGGCCGCATGCAAGCGCGCGCCCGACACCCGCTCGTAGAACTCCATCATCCGCTCACGCTCTTCGAAACCCCAGAGCAGTGGCGTCATGGCCCCGACATCCAGCGCATAGGTCGTCAGGTTCATGATGTGGTTCAGGATGCGGGTGATCTCGGAGAACAAGACCCGGATGTACTGGCCGCGTTCCGGGACCTCGATCTCGAGCAGTTTCTCGACCGCAAGTGCAAATGCGTGCTCCTGACACATGGGCGAGACGTAATCGAGACGGTCGAAATACGGCACGGCCTGCAGGTAGGTCTTGTACTCGATCAGCTTCTCGGTGCCCCGGTGCAGCAAGCCGATATGGGGGTCGGCCCGCTCCACAACCTCGCCGTCCATCTCGAGCACCAGACGCAGAACCCCGTGGGCCGCCGGATGCTGCGGCCCGAAGTTGAGGGTCAGGTTCTTGATCGCGACTTCAGACATCAGGCGCCCTCGGCTCCCTCTTCCTCATCCGCGATCGCCTTCTCGTCGCCGGGCAGGATTTCGTTCATGCCTTCCCAGGGGCTGAGGAAATCGAAACTGCGGAAATCCTGGGTCAGCTTCACCGGGTCGTAGACCACACGCTTCTGGGTCTCGTCGTAACGCACCTCGACACGGCCAGTGAGCGGGAAATCCTTTCGCATCGGATGCCCTTCGAATCCATAGTCGGTCAGGATGCGGCGCAGGTCGGGATGGTCGGCGAAATAGATGCCGTACATGTCCCAGGTTTCGCGCTCGAACCAGCCGGCCGCGCTGTAAACGGTTGTCGCCGTCGGCACGGGGACATCCTCCCCGACACTCAGTTTCACGCGCACCCGCTGGTTCTGGCTCATGGACAGCAGCGCGTAGACAACATCGAACCGCTCCGCGCGCTCGGGATAGTCGACACCGCAAATATCGATCAGGACCTTGAACAGGCAGTTGCTGTCGTCGCGCAGGAAGGTCAGCACCTTGATGATCGCATCTGCGCGCACCGACACTTCCAGCTGACCATTGGCGGTATGGATGCCGTTTACGTCCTGCGGCAGCGCGGCGGCTATATAGTCACCGAGATCCTTGAGCGCTTCGTCCATGCCCCGTTTCCGTGATGCCTTCTACCGGGTCCGCGCTAGCGTGCGATGGTTCCGGTGCGCCGGATCTTCCGCTGCAACTGCATGATGCCGTAAAGCAGCGCTTCCGCCGTGGGCGGACATCCGGGCACGTAAATATCGACAGGTACGATCCGGTCACAGCCGCGCACGACCGAGTAGGAATAGTGGTAGTAGCCCCCGCCGTTGGCACACGAGCCCATGGAGATCACCCAACGCGGCTCGGGCATCTGGTCGTAAACCTTGCGGAGCGCGGGCGCCATTTTGTTGGTCAGGGTGCCGGCCACGATCATCACGTCGGATTGGCGCGGGCTCGGCCGGAATAGGAACCCGAACCGGTCCATGTCATATCGCGATGCCGCGGTGTGCATCATCTCGACCGCACAACAGGCAAGCCCGAACGTCATCGGCCAGAGCGAGCCCGTTCGCGCCCAGTTGACCAGCTTGTCCATGTTGGCCAGCACGAAGCCCTTGTCGGTCAGCTCGGCCGTGACCGCCTGGATGGCTGCATCCTGATCGGGGCCGGGCCGAAAGACCGCCTCGGCGGGGTCATGAATGCTTATTCCCATTCGAGCGCTCCCTTACGCCATTCATAGACAAAACCGACCGTCAGAATTCCCAGGAACACGATCATCGACCAGAAACCGAACTCGCCGATATCGGACAAGGTGATCGCCCACGGAAACAGGAAGGCAACTTCGAGGTCGAAAATGATGAACAGGATCGCAACCAGGTAGAACCGCACATCGAACTTCATGCGCGCATCGTCGAAAGCATCGAAGCCGCATTCGTAGGCCGAGTTCTTTTCAGGATCGGGCTTGCGCGCGCCGGCGATCATCGAGGCGATCACCATCATCATCGAGAGCCCGGCCGCAAGCCCAATGAAGATGAGAATTGGCAGGTACTCTAGGAGGAGTTCTTCCATCGGCAAAGCTCTGGTTTCGGTCTTCAAATCCACGCGCAATTGAGGTCTATCGGAAACAGACCTGCACGCCTGAAAACCGCGGATCAAGCGAGGTCAGGGATACACCAGCGCACCCAGCCTTGCAAGGCGTCCAGACTCGGTCGCAACACATTGTCTAGCCGTCGTTTTCGGTTGTTTTGGGGAAGCCGCGCCAGGCCGCGATTCGCACATGAAAAAGGCCCCTGGACGGGACCGTCGCTGCAACTGTAAATCAAGGGTCGGTGGCGGGAGTGACGGGACTCGAACCCGCGGCCTCCGGCGTGACAGGCCGGCGCTCTAACCAAACTGAGCTACACCCCCAACCGACGCCGGGATGTACTGCCGCACCCCCGACATGTCAAGCAAACCCGGCCCAATTCCTATGATTAGGTTGAAAGAGCCGCGCGCAATGCCTCGGCCGCGAACAACTGTGCCGCCCGGCCGTCATCGACCACCGGCGCGAACGAATAGAAGCCATGCATCATGCCAGGGTATTCGCGGTGCTCCACGGTGCCCCCTGCATCGGCCAGCGCCGCCGCCAGCGCCACCCCCTCATCGTGGAGGACATCGCACTCTGCGGTTATCACCAGCGCTGGCGGCAGGTTCGTGAAATCCGCCGCCTGGAGAGGCGCCGCGCGCCAGTCCGCGCGGTCTTCCGGCCCATTCAGATAATGCTCCCGAAACCACGCCATACCGGCCGCCGTCAAAATCCCTGCTCCCTCGGCATAGGTTTCGTAGGACGGGGTGTCCATCGCGAAATCCGCCACCGGATAGATTAGAAGCTGGAAAGCAATGTCCGGACCGCCGGCCTCGCGCGCCATCATTGCGACCACCGCCGCCAGGTTCGCCCCGGCACTGTCTCCAGCCACCCCTATCCGGGCCGGATCGACGCCCAGCTGGCGCGTGTTTGCCGCGACCCACTGAGTGGCTGCAAAGCAATCCTTGGGGGCGGCCGGGAACTTGGCCTCTGGTGCCAGGCGATAATCGACCGAGATCACGAGATATCCAGTATCGGCGCATAGATTGCGCGCCACCAGGTCATGGGAATTCAGGCTGCCGATCACATGCCCGCCACCGTGAAAGAACATGATCGCCGGCGCCAGTTCCGTCCGCTCCACCTCCGGCCAGTAGAAACGCAGGGTCAGATTCCCGCCCGGTCCGTCGATCACCGTATCGGCGACCATGCGAACCGAAGTTCGATCCTGGTCACGTATACGGGACATTTCATCCATTTGCTGGCGTGCCTCATGAGGTGTCATCTCGTGCGTCGGACGGACGCCAGCCTGCTCGGCACGGTGGATAAGTTCTATGATTTGGGGATGGAGGGCCATCTCTGTCTCTCAAACAACGGTTACACGGAATTTCAGCGAACCGGATGATAGCGCAAATCGTAAATCGTCGTACCTGCATGGATCTATTTGACACACGACCAGACAGCAATGGAACCGCGAAGCCGACGCACCGGAACTGGTCTTGGCGCACGCCCAATGATATTTTCATTCAGTAAAAATTTCTGTGCAATCGATTTGGCGGGACCGACTAGTCTTTGCATGATCGGGTCCAACAAACACCGCCGCCAACATCTGTGAGGAACGCATAATGGGTTCGCCGAAAGTCATCGTTCAGCTATATCCCGTCTTCCCTGCCGAAGACGAACACGACCGCCGCGCAAAACGCCCCATCGGTCGGGATGCGGACCTCTACCAGGAGATCGTCCACGAGTGGACCGACATCCTCAAGGCGGCCGACGAGATGGGATTCTGGGGCATGTCCACCATCGAGCATCATTTCCATTCGGAAGGCTACGAGGTCGGCCCGAACCCGGGCATCCTCAATGCCCACTGGGCAAACCAGGTGGAGAATTTGCGTGTCGGCGCCTTCGGCTACGTGATGTCGGCGCAGGACCCGATCCGGGTCGCCGAGGAAACGGCGATGATCGACCATCTGACGAAGGGCAAGTATTTCGTCGGCTTCGCGCGCGGCTACCAGTCGCGCTGGACGAACGTACTTGGGCAGTCGACCGGGGCGGTTGCAACCGTCTCGGACGGCAGCTCGGGCGACAAGCTCAATCGCGAGATTTTCGAGGAACGTGTCGAGATGGTGCTCGACTGCTGGACCCAGGATTCGGTCGCACTCGACGGGAAATACTATCAGGCTCCCTACCCGATCGAGACCGGCATCGAGGATTACCCGGGCTATGAAATCGCCAGGGAGGCCGGTGCGCCTGGCGAGATCGACGAAAACGGCGTGCTACGCCGGATTTCCGTCGTCCCCAGCCCTTTGCAGAAGCCCCACCCGCCGGTCTTCTGCGCCGTAGCCCGGTCGCGCGAGACGATCGAGTTCGCCGCCAAACACGGGTTCCGGCCGAGCTATTTCAATCCCACCGACGGGGTCGTGGAACTTGCCCAGGTCTATATGGAGGAAGCCGCCAAGCATGGCCGGCAGCTGCAGTACGGCCAGATGCAGAACATCGTGCGCCATACCCGCATCGGAAAATCAGCCGACGATTTCGACCGCAAGCTTCGGTCCTACGATCTCGACATTTTCAAGAACTTCTACTCGGTCTTCGGCAACCATAATGTGGACCCGGTGAACCACGACGCCGAGGCAGCGTTCCGGGCCATGAAGGAGCACAAATTCGTGCTCGGCGGCACCGTCGATGACGCGATCGCCGACTGGCAGGAGATCTATTCTCGCATCCCGTGCGAGCACATCACTCTGATCTGGCACTGGGCCCAGCAGCCCAAGGACGAGCTGCTCGAAGAAATGCGCCTGTTCATGGAGAAGGTGGTGCCGGAACTCGAGGTTCCGAACTACGCCGTTGCCGCGGAGTAGCCTCCTCCTCCCAAACTAAGCCGCGCGGGACGTCTTCGCCGCACGCACCTTCGGCTTCAGATCGTCGCGGGCGAACGCGTGCAGGAAGCAGGTCCGCTCGCCGACCTCAAGGATCTGCTGCGCCGCGGCGTCATCAGCATCGGTGTCCAGATAAACATGGGTCTCGACCGGCTGGGCGACGCCGGACTGACCGGTTCCGCCCGACGCACCGCCGAGGGAGAAGTGGGTGTCCTGAATGATCGAGTAACCAGTCAGCGGCAGCTTCGCCATTTTCGAGAACCGGCCCATCTGAGTCATGAAGCAGAGACCGATGCCGGCCGAGATCAGCGAGCCAGCATCCGGCGCGCGGCCATCTTCCGATGACAGGAACTGCCAGCTCGGCGCAGGCGTGCCGTACTGCTCCTTGTAGATTTCCTTGACCCCGTCGGGGCGCAGCGTGCAACAGCTGTGCATATGCAACAGTTGCTTGCCCTCACCGAGATCGGGCGAGACAGGCCGGGTCTTGAGGAACGCCTCATACGCGGCTCCCTCTTCCACCATCATCTGGATCAGGTCCGGCACCGCAGGGCTGTCGGCATCGCGCACCAGGTTAGGAAAATTGTCGCCGGGATTGGGGAACGGATCGGCCGCCAGCGGCAGCACCGCCTCAGGCGTCTGCTCCACCCCATTGTGGACCAGGTTGAACAGGCTCGGATGCTCGCCGCGCGCCAGGCCGTTCAGGGGCGAGGCCGCAACGGCTTCATAAAGCAGGGTCTGCAAGGTCGCATCGTCACAATCGGCGTCGCAGCTGACGGTCAGTTCCGGCGCCAGGGCACCGCTGTTCATAGTTCCCTTCCGGAAGTCGCCCTCGCGCCAGTAATAATTCTCCAGCACAAGCTCCAGGTCGCGCAGTTCGATCTGCCGCTGCTCGGCAAGTGCCGTGATCTCGTTCATGTAGGACGCGATCATGCCGGTACTGAGATAGGTCAGCGGGTTCGGTGCCTTGTTGTGACCGCCCAGATGTTCACCTTCGTCGCAGGTAAACCGCCATGCGGTGCCCGTGGCCGCGTTGACCACAAGCGCTTCCTTCTGCATCCCGCCGAGGGAACGGACCCAGGTGCGCAGAGACTGACCGTGGGGATTGGGCGGCGTGGGGAAACCGGCCTCTTCTGCATTACTGGCTATGTAGTAGAGGGGCTCACCCATTTCCTCGAGGGGTGTCTTGGTCATCATCGTGCCTTTGGTTTGCTCGCGACGGCGTGTCGCTTATCGATTGGGCCAGTACATATGTTTCGCCAGCGGCCACGGCAAGTCCGTCGCTAAAGCATCACCGTGCCGCCATCGACCATGATCGTCTGGCCCGTCACGAAGTTGCTCGCATCGGACGCCAGGTAGACGATCGTCCCCGTCATATCCCCGGTCTCCAGATTGCCCTTCAGGCTTTGCCCCTGGGAGATCACGTAGAGTGTGTGATCGCGCTTCTCGCCCATAAACTCGTCGGTGCCCTCGGTCAGGACCGCGCTCGGCGCGACGGCGTTGACCCTAATCCGGTCCCGGCCCAGTTCGCGGGCCAGCGAACGCGTGAGGCCGATCACCGCGGCCTTCGACGTCGCGTAGTCGATCGCATAGGGCATGCCGTAGGTCGCGGCGAGCGAGGCGATATTGATGATGGAGCCGCCGCCTTTTTCCCGCATGGCAGGCACGCAGGCCCGGCAGCACTGCCATATGCCCTTGACGTTCACCGCCATGACACGGTCCCACTGGTCGTCGGATATCTCGTCGAAGCGGCCGCCAGAAATATCGCCGTACAGGGCCGCATTGTTGACCAGGATATCTACCTGCCCGAACGCTGATTGCGCGGCAGCGGCCAAAGCCTCACAGCTTTCCTTGTCGGCCACGTCGAGCGAAACGCCGACAATCGCGCCGCCGGCGGACTCAACCGATGAGACGGTGTCGGCCATATCGCGGATATCCCCGGCCACAACCGCCGCGCCTTCGGCCGCAAGCGCTTCGCAGTATGCCCGTCCGAGGCCCCGGCCACCGCCGGTCACGACTGCAACCTTGCCATCGAGTTGTCCCATCTCCGTGCTCCTATCCGTGCATCGTCAGGCCGCCCGAGACACTGATCACCTGCCCGGTGATGAAGGCCGCATCATCGCTGGCGAGGAATGTAATGATACCCGACAGATCCTCGGGCTCGCCGATGCGCCCCATGGGAATGGCCTTGCGATAGACCTCGCGCAGGCGTTCCGGATCGCCCGCGCCTTCCATGAAGGACTGGAACATGGCGGTGTCTGTCAGCCCGGGACAAACCACGTTGAAGGTCAGGTTTTCGCGGGAATGTTCGCGCGCCAGGGTCTTGGACAATGCGATGAGCCCGGCCTTGCAGGCCGAATAGACGGATTCTCCCGACGAGCCCACCCGGCCGGCATCCGAAGAGACCGTCACCACCCGTCCGGCTTGACGATCCACCATTCCCGGCATGACCGCGTGCAATATGTTCAGTGCGCTCTTCAGATTGATGTCGATGATCTTCGACCAGTACTCCGGCTCTGACTTCAGAAACGGCGTGAACCTGTCCCAGCCGGCATTGTTGACCAGCACCTCGATCGGGCCGAGCTGCGATTCAACGGCCGCGACAGCGTCTGCGACCGCACGATGATCCGTCAGATCGACCGCGACGGACATGGCCCCGTCGCCTACAATGCCGGCTGCAACGGCCGCGGCGCTGTCCCCGTCGATATCGAGAACGGCAACCCGCGCGCCTTCCTCGGCGAAACGCCGGCAGGTCACGCGGCCGATACCGCCGGCGCCACCTGTCACGATGACCGTTTTCCCGTTCAGGCCGCGCATGGTTCCTCCTACTCGCCGAGACTGGCGTCGACCGTCACACCGATCTTGCCCACATGGTCGCCCGCATCGAGCTTTCGAAGCGCCGCCGGCACTTCCTCAAGCCCGTAGACGCTGTCGAAGTGAGGCACGAACAGCTTGCGTTCGGCGGCATCGATCAGGGTCCGAAACTCATCGAAGTTACCAATCGTGACACCGATCACCTGCAGCTGGAGAATGAACAGACGCTGCAGATCGGCCTTCGGGTTCGGTCCCGAGGTCGCCCCGCAGACCACGATCCGGCCACCCCCGACGGCTGCGCGCATGGAGGTTTCCCAGGTCGCCTCGCCGACATTCTCGATGACGACATCGACGCCGCGTTTGCCGGTGGCGCGGCGAACCTCTTCCAGGACATCCTGATCGCGATAGTTCACGAGCACATCGGCCCCATAGCCCTTCGCCACGGCGTTTTTCTCGTCAGACGATGAGGTGACGATCGTCCGCGCGTTGCGCATCTTGCAGAATTGCAGGGCGGCCAGCGAAGCACCGCCGCCAATCCCGTGGATCAGCACCCAATCTTTCTGGGTGACCCGACCGGCCGTGGTCACCATGCGCCACGCCGTCAGGTACGCAGTCGGCAGCACGGCCGCATCGCGGAAGCTCAGAGTATCGGCGATGGGGAATGCACATTCCGCTGGCATGACGATGTACTCGGCGAAGGTACCGTCGAAATTCTCGCCCGGGATCGAGCGCTGAAACGACAGCATCTGGTCGCCGCGACGGCTGAATTCATCCTCGCCAAACTTGGCCGGATAGATTACCACACGCTCGCCGGGCTTGCGGGTCGTGACCCCGTGCCCGACCGCCTCGATCACCCCGGCCCCATCGACCCCCATGATCAGCGGCAGTTCATGGCGGAACCCGCTGCCGTCATAGGCCATGTAGAGGTCGACCCGGTTGATACCGGCCGCGGCAACCCTGATCAGCACGTCGCGCGCGCCCAACGGGGGTTTGGGGCGATCCCCGACGACGACGGAGGACAGGCCCTCATGGCCGTCGAGATACACGCCGCGCATGGTTTCCGGACCGCTCATGCAGATCAACTCCGTCAGAGATAATGGTGGGCGGTGACGGGATCGAACCGCCGACCCCCTCGGTGTAAACGAGGTGCTCTTCCAGCTGAGCTAACCGCCCGGTGTTCGGGTTCTATCCCAAATCCCGGTCTGCCGGCCAGTCCCGTGCGCACACCGGAAACGCAACGGGCCGGCCGCAACCCTGTGCGACCGGCCCGCGCGAAACGTAATCAGATGTTGATTTAGTTCACAGCTTCCTTGAGAGCCTTGCCCGCTTTGAACTTGGGCTGCTTCGAGGCCGGGATCTGGATGGTCGCGCCGGTCTGCGGATTGCGACCGGTCGTGGCCTTGCGCTGCGCAACGGAGAAGGTACCGAAACCGACGAGCCGGACTTCGTTACCGCCCTGGAGCGCACCAGTAATGTTGTCGAGGACACTATCAACCGCCTTGCCGGCGTCGGCCTTCGAGAGACCAGATGAGTCAGCAACAGATGCGACGAGATCGTTCTTGTTCACAGTTTGACCCCCTTTTGGGTTTGTTCAGTGGATCGATGTCTGGAGCGTGAAGCCCAAATCCAAACAGTCCGGGAAGTCTAAAAGCCGGGATTCCGAGCCGTCAATCGAAACGGCCCGGAATTCCGGGGTTTTTTGCGAAAATTTGGGTCCGACTCGGGCTTCTACTTGCGTCAACCCTAATGACGCACCACGCCGGAGATCTCGGAATCGTCATCCGAGGCCGGAACCGAGCTCGATTCGTGCTCCGATTCGTCCCATTCGATCGGGACCAGCGGCTGGGTCAGAGCGTGCTCAAGCACCTCGTCGACACTCGTCGCCGGGATGATCTCGAGGCCCTTCTTCACGTTGTCCGGAATCTCCGCCAGATCCTTCTCATTATCCTTCGGAATGATAACTGTCTTCACGCCGCCACGAAGCGCCGCGAGGAGCTTTTCCTTCAACCCGCCGATCGGCAGCACGCGGCCGCGAAGGGTGATTTCACCCGTCATGGCTACATCCTTGCGAATCGGATTCTGGGTCAGGACGGACACCATCGAGGTGATCATCGCGACGCCGGCGGACGGACCGTCCTTCGGCACCGCGCCTTCGGGGACGTGAACGTGAATATCGCGGCGTTCGAACAGCGGCGGCTCGATACCGAACCCGACCGCACGGGCACGGACATAGGCATTGGCCGCCTGCACTGATTCCTGCATCACATCGCCAAGCTTGCCGGTCACCGTGATCTTGCCCTTGCCCGACACCATGATGGATTCAACCGTCAGCAACTCGCCGCCGACCTCGGTCCAGGCCAGACCGGTCACGACACCGACCAGATCGTCGGCCTCTGTCTCACCGAAGCGGAACTTGCGGACGCCGGCATACTTGTCGAGGTTCTTGACCGTGACCTTGACGGCGGAAACCTCTTTGTCGACGGCTATTTCCTTGACGGCCTTGCGCGCCAGGTTGGCGATTTCCCGTTCCAGGCTTCGCACCCCGGCTTCCCGCGTGTAGTAGCGGATCAGATCGCGCAGCGCGGAATCGGAGATGGCCCACTCATCGTCCTTCAGGCCGTTCTCGGTCACCTGCTTGGAAATCAGGTGGCGCTTCGCGATTTCGACCTTCTCGTCCTCGGTGTAGCCCGTGATCCGGATGATCTCCATGCGGTCCATCAGCGGCTGGGGCATGCGCATCGTGTTGGCAGTGCAGACGAACATCACATCGGAAAGGTCATAGTCGACCTCAAGATAATGATCCTGGAATGTGTGGTTCTGCTCCGGATCGAGGACCTCGAGTAAGGCCGACGACGGATCGCCGCGCCAATCGGCACCCAGCTTGTCGATCTCATCGAGCAGGAATAGCGGGTTCGAGGTCCCGGCCTTCTTCATGCCCTGGATGACCTTGCCCGGCATGGATCCGATATAGGTCCGGCGATGACCGCGCACTTCGGCCTCGTCGCGCACGCCGCCGAGCGACATCCGCACGAACTTGCGGCCCGTGGCACGGGCGACCGACTTGCCAAGCGAGGTCTTGCCGACACCCGGCGGCCCCACCAGGCACAGGATCGGTCCCTTGAGCTTCGACATGCGCTGTTGCACCGCAAGATACTCGAGGATGCGTTCCTTGACCTTGTCGAGACCGTAATGGTCCTGATCCAGACCCTCCTGAGCCGCCATAATGTCTTTCTTTACCCGCGAACGCTTCTTCCACGGGATCGCCAGAATCCAATCGAGGTAGTTGCGCACCACCGTAGCTTCGGCGGACATCGGGCTCATGTTGCGCAGCTTCTTGAGCTCCTGGCTGGCCTTCTCGCGCGCTTCCTTGGTCAGCTTGGTCTTCTTGATATTATCCTCGAGCTCCTGAAGCTCGTCGCGGCCGTCCTCGGCCTCGCCGAGTTCCTTCTGGATCGCCTTCAACTGCTCGTTCAAATAATACTCGCGCTGGGTCTTCTCCATCTGGCGCTTGACCCGGCTGCGGATGCGCTTCTCGACCTGCAGGACGCCGATCTCGCCTTCCATGAAGCTGTAGATCTTCTCGAGACGCTTCTGAACGGTCTCGGCCTCAAGAAGTTCCTGCTTCTCGGGGATCTTCAATGACAGGTGCGAGGCAATCGTGTCGGCGAGCTTGCTAGGCTCCTCGATCTGATTGATCGAGACCAGGACTTCGGGCGGCACCTTGCGGTTGAGCTTGATGTACTGCTCGAACTGGTTGACGACCGAGCGCGCCAGCGCTCCGGTTTCCGCCTCGTCCAACTCGGCTTTCGGCAGAACTTCGGCGAAAGCCTGGAAAAATTCCTCATTGTCCGTGAACTCGGCGATCGCGGCCCGCTCGCTGCCCTCGACCAGCACCTTCACGGTGCCGTCGGGAAGTTTCAGCAATTGCAGAATTGTGCCTATCGTCCCGACCGTAAACAGATCTGCAGGCGACGGATCGTCCTGGCCCGCATCCTTCTGGGTGACCAGCAGGACTTGCTTGTCCTCCTTCATGACATCGTCGAGCGCCCGAACGGACTTCTCACGGCCGACAAACAGCGGCACGATCATGTGCGGAAACACAACAATGTCCCGCAACGGCAGGACGGGGAACAACGCACCTTTGGAAAGATCAGTCATTTCAGGTTCCGAATTCGCGGGATTGCTTTCCAGATTAGCCGGAAAACCTTGCGGGTGGGTTTACATCAAAAGGCTAGGGAACGCCTGTGGGGCGAGTCGCGCCATAGACGGATATTTGGGCAACCACCCCCCCACAATCAAGAGGAGCGGGCCAGAAGTGAACACAATTCCTAGTGGGTTGCTCAGGCGCTGGTACCCAAATCTTCGCGCTTGTCTGCGTAGATATGCAGCGGTGCGGCGTTTCCGTCGACCACTTCGCCATTGATCACGACCTCTTCGACACCGTCCATGCCCGGCAAGTCGAACATCGTGTCGAGGAGGATGAGCTCCATGATCGAACGCAGGCCGCGCGCACCGGTCTTGCGGGCAATGGCCTTGAGGGCGATCGCCTTCAGGGAGTCTTCCGCGAAGGAAAGCTCGACGCCCTCCATCTCGAACAGACGCTGATACTGCTTAACCAGCGCATTCTTCGGCTGGGTCAGAATCTGAATCAGGGCATCCTCGTCCAGGTCGCCCAGGGTCGCGATCACCGGCAGGCGACCAACGAACTCGGGGATCAGCCCGAACTTGAGCAAATCCTCCGGCTCGACCTCGCTGAGGATTTCACCGGTCTGCCGGTCATCAGGGCTACGCACATCGGCGCCGAAGCCGATCGCCGTATCCTTGCCACGGCCTGAGATAATCTTGTCGAGGCCGGCAAACGCGCCGCCGACAATGAACAGGATGTTGGTCGTGTCGACCTGCAGGAACTCCTGTTGCGGATGCTTGCGGCCACCCTGGGGCGGCACAGATGCAACGGTCCCTTCCATGATCTTCAGCAATGCCTGCTGGACTCCCTCACCCGACACGTCGCGGGTGATCGACGGGTTGTCGGATTTGCGGCTGATCTTGTCGACCTCGTCGATATAGACGATCCCGCGTTGGGCGCGTTCGACATTGTAGTCTGCCGACTGCAGCAGCTTGAGGATGATGTTCTCGACATCCTCGCCCACATAACCCGCCTCGGTGAGGGTCGTCGCATCGGCCATCGTGAACGGCACATCCAGGATGCGCGCCAGGGTCTGGGCCAACAGCGTCTTGCCGCAACCGGTCGGGCCGATGAGCATGATGTTGGATTTGGCAATCTCAACCTCGTTGCCCTTGGGGCCGCTGCTGAGACGCTTGTAATGGTTGTGCACCGCGACCGAGAGCACGCGCTTGGCGCGGTCCTGACCGATCACGTAGTCGTCGAGGACTTCGCAAATCTCTCTTGGCGTCGGCACCCCGTCGCGGGATTTGACCAGCGTCGACTTGTGCTCCTCGCGGATAATGTCCATGCACAATTCAACGCATTCATCGCAGATGAACACGGTCGGACCCGCAATCAGCTTGCGGACCTCGTGCTGACTCTTTCCGCAGAAGGAGCAGTAGAGGGTGTTTTTCGAATCGCCGTTACCGGACTTGCTCATACCAGTGTGGTCCCGTGCTGGGGCAGTTGTTCTTTCAATTTGCCCCGACAGGAGCGAATCACTAACAGAAGCGATTGAACAATAGCTAAACGTCAGTGATCAATAATTAGTTAAACCCTCTTGGCGGATCCGGCCCAAAAGCTCCGGAAACCTAGTCCTCATCACCGGCGTCATCACTCTCCGGCCGGCTCTCGACAACCTCGTCGATCAGGCCGAACTTCTGTGCTTCCTCCGCGGTGTAGAAGCGGTCACGCTCCAGCGCTTCGGCAATCTTGTCGACCGACTGGCCGGTGTGTCCGGAGTAAATCTCGTTGAGACGCTCGCGGATTTTTAAGATTTCCTGGGCGTGGATTTCTATATCCGTCGCCTGGCCCTGGAAACCGCCGGACGGCTGATGAACCATGATGCGTGCATTCGGCAAGGCGTAACGCTTGCCCTCGGCGCCGCCGGCCAGCAGCAACGAGCCCATCGAGGCCGCCTGCCCCACGCAAAGGGTCGCAACGTCGGGACGGATGTATTGCATCGTGTCGTAGATCGACAGGCCCGACGTCACGATGCCGCCGGGCGAGTTGATATAGAAGCTGATGTCCTTGTTCGGATTCTCTGCTTCCAGGAACAAGAGCTGGGCGCAGATCAGGCTCGCCACTTCATCGCCGACAGGACCTGTCAGGAAGATAATGCGCTCCTTGAGAAGACGCGAATAAATGTCGTAGGAGCGTTCACCACGGTTCGTCTGCTCGACGACCATGGGCACGAGCGCGTTCATACGCGGTGCGTCGTTGTTCGGCATGATGTTCGGTCGCTCCGTACTCGGGCCAGACTGGCAAAGCTTAGAAAATAGGCTTGAGACGAGTCTCCGCAAGGGGCTGCTGCCCGCGGCACCCTAAGCGTCGTCCTTGTCCTCTTCATTCTTGTCGGCCTTTTTGGTGCTCTTTTTCTTGGCCGGCTTTTTCTCTTCGGGCTCGGCCGCAGCATTCGCCTCGGCCTCCGCTTCGGCGTTGAGTTCTTCCGGCGTCAGCTCGCGCTCCAAAACATTCGCCATCTCGATGATGAAATCGACGACCTTGTCCTCGAAGATCGGCGCCTGCAACGACGCGGTCGCTTGCGGGTTGTCGCGATAGAACTCGACCACCTGCTGTTCCTGCCCCGGCAGCTCGCGCGCCTGCTCCATGATCGCGCGATTGACCTCTTCCTGGGACACCGATAATCCGTTCTGCTCACCGATCTGGGACAGAAGTAGACCCAGGCGAACACGCCGCAGCGCGATGTCGCGATACTGCTCGCGCAACTCGTCGTCGGACTTCCCCTTATCTTCCTCGTCGAGCTGGTCGTTCTCCTTGGCCTGCTCGATCTGCTGCCAAATCTGGTCGAATTCCTCGTCAGCCATTCGCGGCGGCACTTCGAAGTCATGGGTATCGGACAGCTTGTCGAGCAGATCGCGTTTCGTACGCTCGCGGGTCAGCCGACTGTACTCCTGTCCCAGTTGTTCGCTGATTGCCTCTTTCAGAGCGCCAAGATTTTCCAGGCCCAGGCCTTCGGCAAACGCATCGTCGATGGTCACCTCTGCGGCCTCGTGAATTTCCTCGATGGTGCAGTCGAACACCGCATCCTTGCCCGCCAGGTCATCGACCCCGTAATCGTCGGGGAAAGCGACCTTCACCTCGACCGGCTTGCCCGGTTCGACGCCGACCAGCTGATCCTCGAAGCCGGGGATAAACTGGTCCGAGCCCAATTCAAGCCGGATACCGGTCCCCTTGCCGCCGTCGAACGGCTCATTGTCGATCTTTCCTTCGAAATCGATGACAACGACATCGCCCTTTTCGGCCGCGCGCGGTGTATCGATCGGCTTGGTTTCACGGTTCTGCTGGGCAATGCGACCAATCGCATCAGTAATTTCGGAATCCGTCGGGGTGACCTTCACTCGCTCCACCTCGATCGTGGCCAGGTCAACGACATCGATCTCCGGCAGAATCTCGACCGACAGGTCGTACTCCAGATCCTTGCCCTCATCGAAGGAAACGACCTCGATCTTCGGTTGCCCGGCGGGACGCAAGCCACGATCGCTCAGCACTTCCTGCGAGCTGTCCTGCACGGCCGCCTCAAGAACTTCTCCCATCACGGCACTGCCGAAACGCTGCTTGAGAATGTTCAACGGCGCCTTTCCCGGCCGGAAGCCGGGAATGCGCATATCGCGACCGACCTCCGTCAGGCGCGCATCGACGCGTTGCTGAATGTCATCTGCTGCAATTACGATCTTGAAATCACGCAGCAGACCCTCGGTGTTTGTTTCGACGACTTCCATGACCAGGTCCGATTTTCTGCTTCCTAGATAACATGCTGCCGGGTTCCATTCCCGACCGCCCAAATGCGGCCAACTGGCCGTCTCGTCAGTACTCGACACGCCGGAACAAGTGGTGCGGGCGAAGGGACTCGAACCCCCACGACTTTTCAGTCACCAGGACCTAAACCTGGCGCGTCTACCAATTTCGCCACGCCCGCGCACGCACTTGTAAACATGCCGGGATCGCACGCCACGCGCGTTCCAACGGGCAATCCCGCCGAACGGCGGATGTCCTATACCATCACGTCAGCCGAGTAAACGGCTGACCAGAAATCCCTATCATGGCGTTGCCCGCTGTTCCTCGCGCAGCGTTGCGAGCACCCCCGGCAGTGCATCTACAATATCATCTGCGATCAGTCCCGGGCCAAACGCCGCCGCCGCTGCACCATGCAACCACACCGCCGCAGATGCAGCGTCGAAGCCACCCATTCCCTGGGCCATCAATCCGACGATAAGACCGGCCAGCACATCGCCGCTTCCCGCGGTCGCCAGGTCGGGCGGGGCGTTGTCGTTGATCGTCGCGTGCCCGTCGGGTGCCGCAACGACCGTGTCGGCACCCTTGAGCAAAATGACGGCGCCGGACAATGCCGCCGCCGCCCGGGCCCGGCCCAGCCGTCCGAAACCGCCATCATCGAGCGTGCTGGCAAAAAGTCGTGCGAACTCGCCATCATGGGGGGTGAACACCACATCCCCGGAGTGCTCGCGAACCCGGCCGAACAGTTCACCGGGATCATCGGCAAACGCCGAAATGCCATCGGCATCGACGACACAGTCGCGCTCACTGGCCAGCGCTGTTGCCACCCGTTCGCATGTCTCGCTGCTCACCCCGTTGCCGGGGCCAACGAGCACAGCGCGAATCCGGGAGTCCTCGAGCATCGCGGCAAACCCGTCTCGGTCGGCAACTTCGCGGACCATGATCGACGGACGGCCGGCCCGGTAAACCGGAACGGCTTCCGTCGGGCTCGCGATCGAGGCCAGCCCGGCACCGACCCTGAGCGCGGCATACGCCGCAAGGCGCGCCGCGCCCGTCAGCTCGGCCCCACCCGCCACGACCACATGCCCGCGGCCGTATTTGTGCCCATCCGGTGTCAGCGTCGGGTATCGGCTGCGCCACAGCGAAACCGCGTTCCGCCACTGGTTCGCACCGATGTCGTCGAGCACGGCGTCCGGAATACCGATATCGGCGACCCGCACATCCCCGCACAAGCCGCGCGCCGGAAACAGCAGATGCCCCGGTTTGCGTCGAAAGAACGTCACCGTGACGTCCGAAGCCGTCGCGGCACCGAGCACCGCACCCGAGTCGCCATGGACACCGCTGGGCACATCGACCGCGAGGCAGGGCACGGCGTGGGCGTTCATGCTGTCTACGGTCTCTCGGGCAACCCCGTCCAGAGCACGGCTCAACCCGGCCCCGAACAGGGCATCGATGACAATGTCGGCATTTCCAACCAGATCAGCAAACACGGCTTCGACCGGACCCTGCCAGCGCCTGGCGTTGATCGCAGCGTCGCCGGATAGTTTGTCGCGCGACCCCAGCAGCGCCATTGTCACCTCACGGCCGCGCTCGGCCAGAATCCGGCCGGCCACAAACCCGTCACCACCATTATTGCCCGGACCGCACAAGACGAGCACACGCCCTGTTGGCCATCTGTCCTCGAGCGCATCGGCCACCGCAATTCCGGCCGCTTCCATCAAGTCGATGCCGGGAACACCGGAATCTACCGCCGCCTGGTCGGCGCGGTACATCTGCTGGACGCTCAACAATTCCGGTTCTTTATCGATCCAGCGCGTCGCCATGCGGCCGCAAACTCCCCAAATATCAACGCTGCTATTCTAGCCGCACTCCGGTCGGCACGGTTTTGCGCTAGGTCAGTCGGCGGAGGAAATGGGGTGGCTGATGGGATTTGAACCCACGACCTCCTGGACCACAACCAGGCGCTCTAACCAACTGAGCTACAGCCACCACACGAAATCCCGCAGTTTTCTGGGGTTTTTTAATTTTCCCGTCAAGGCGAAAGTAGAAAATAGTGGAGAATATGCGATAAAAGTGGAACATAAATCACACTAAATTTCAGACTATTTTTCAACTGTCCGTATTTTTCCCAACTTCTAGGTCAAGAACTTAGCACCACGCTAAATCCAAAGAAGAATGCAGTTTTATTTTTAAATGACGTTTTAACGTTAATCTTTAAACAGTTCAAAAAAGAGAACGAATTCAGTCATGAAAGCCTTTAGAAAAATTTTGATTTGGATTTTATTCGTATGGTTCATCGTATCGATAATAATGACTTTAGCCGGTACCGATTTATTTTTCCCTTTCGATTTAAAAATCGATGAAAGTCAGCAAATTTATCGGTATAAGACGATTCGTTTTGCGGCAGGTTGCTTACTAGCTTATGCAGTTTACAGATACCTCTTTTCATTTAAGGCCGCACCATCACTTGCGATCGTTCTGAACTTCGGAGTGTTTTACCTGATTGGCGGTCTCTTGTTTGGTTATCGGGACAACGTAGAACTGAAAGATATGCAACATCTTCTGGTTGTCGCTTTTCTGGCATTGATGGTTTGGTTTGAACTTAAACAGAGAACCAAGGACGATGCTGGAAAGTTTAGAAGGGACCACTTTTAAAAATCATCGGCTGGCCAGGAAACAAGGGGCTTCACTGATAAATGACGCGCATGAATACGAAAAATCAGGTCAGGCATTCCCATACTACCCCGACCTCTATGCCTGCCCTTACTGCAAACGAGATCCCGGCAAACCAATCACAGCCAAACGCACGATCTTTAA
>MDTE01072484.1_pt1 | contig 35712 bp, 38 predicted proteins | sample 811231 | NCBI WGS metagenome assembly MDTE01 (sample SAMN05326651, study PRJNA326480) | marine metagenome | isolation source: seawater | place: Indian Ocean: Red Sea | collected 2010
AGATGAATATGATGTCCTAGCAGTTCCGAACTTAAATGGAGATTATCTTTCAGATGCTTGTGCGGCCCAAGTTGGTGGTTTAGGCATTGCCCCAGGTGCAAATATCGGAGATGGAATGATACTTGCAGAACCAACTCACGGATCTGCACCGAAATATGTAGGTCAAAATAAAGTTAATCCCACTGCCATGATTTTGTCTGGAAGAATTATGTTAGAATATATGGGATGGCACGATGCAGCGGATTTGGTAAAAGATGCACTAGAAGCACAAATTGCTTCGAAAGAAGTAACGTATGATTTTGAAAGGCAGATGACAGGTGCAACAAAGGTTTCAACTACAGATTATACAGAAGGTATTGTTGAAAAGATACAAGATCTAGCATAAAGAATCGCAGGGTAGTTTAACCAGACATACAATCGAAATCGGAGAAGATTTCTAGAATTTCTAATATATTTTTTTCTTCATTTGCAAAGGGAACTAATGTGAGGTGTTCTATTCCCATTTCGATTAATTCTTCGACTCTTGTCTGGCAATCTTCTGGATTTCCTACAATAGTATACAAATCCATCAGTTCTGGGGAGATAGAAGTGCGTAACTCAGAGGGAGGAATTGAATCAATATCTCCTAGATCTTTTATTTTTTGAATATGGGAATCTTGAGCTCCAGCGGCCTTTAGGGCCGTGAGACTGGCATGTCGTTTGGTTAGCATGGAGATGAACCATGCGGCCGCATTAAGAGATTTTTCTTTATTTTCAGATACGGAGACAAAAACTAAATATCTTAGATCTATATCGCTAGGATTCCTATTAGTTGAATTTGCACCTATAGCAATTCGTTTTTTTGCATAGTCAATGCCAGAAGGGGACAAGAGGCCCCCTCCTAAGAATGCCCCATCGGCTACTGCACCTGCTAAGGACAATAGTTGAGGCCCCCTCCCTCCAACATAAATGGGAATTTGATCCCTAACGGGTTTAAATTCTAATTGAGCGTCATATAGCGAAAACTCATCTCGTGTTTGAGTGACTACTTCTCCAGAAATTAAACGTCTAATCGATTCGATTGAATCTCGCATAGTTCCAATTATATGGGATTGGTCATACCCAAATTTATCGGCCCCATGGCCACCCGCTCCAATCCCTAATTTCGCTCTGCCATTGGAGAGTTCATCAATAGTGGCCATAGATGCTGCTGTAAGGCCGGGGTTTCTTGTGTAAGGATTTGTAACAGCAGGTCCAATACCAATTTTTTTTGTTCGGGTTGCCGCTAGTGTCACCCACGCATACATATTCTTTCGAAGTGCTTGATCGGCTACGAATAGATCTTCATATCCAAGAGTTTCTATAGAATCTACTACTTCTATGAAATCTTGAACAGGTTTGTTTGCAATATAAACTGCGCTAGTTTTACATTTATTACCCATCAATTTCTGAGAAGTTTCATAATAAAATATAGTTTGTCAATTAGATCATCCTTTTATATTGACAACGGGATAAGTTCGGGCAACTTTGTCTCCAATTCCTAGAGAATCCGATACGTGGACAACTTCTGACACGTCTTTGTAAACACCAGGTGCCTCTTCCGAGATAGTAGCATCCAGGGTAGCAGTAACATAGATATTTTGTTCTTTGAGTTCTGCTTGGATATCAGATGCGTTGAATAATTTTTTTGCTTTTGTACGGCTTAGAATCCTACCAGCACCGTGGGCGGTTGAGCCAAAGCTTAAATTCATAGACCCCACTCCACCTCTTAAAATATAGCTATCGGACCCCATACTCCCGGGTATAATAACTGGTTGGCCCACTTTTCTAAAGGCCCCTGGCAACGCCTTATTTCCTATTGGAAACGCCCTAGTTGCACCTTTTCTGTGGACAAATAGTTCACGCTTGTGTCCATTTATTATATGAAATTCTTTTTTTGCGATATTATGCGCGACATCATAAAGTAAATTCATTTATAGATCTTGCCATGATTTGTCGAATAGCTCCTCAAATGCCATTCTAACTGCATATGTGATCATTTGGCGATTGGTCCACGCAAAATTTATACAGGCACACATAGCAGCGTAGTAATCGGCGGCTAGCTGACTACCAGAGGGAGCAGAAGCTAGTTCTTTATCAGGTAGTTGAGAGAGGAGATCGGCATGTTCTACTTCTATTTTCCTTAAATAGTCAGTGCAAGTTTGATGTCCTATTCCGCGGGATCCAGTATGAATCAAGATAACTATTTGATCTTGAAATAAACCATAAGAAGACGCTACTTCTTCCCGGAATATTTCGACTACACGTTGGACTTCAAGAAAGTGATTTCCAGATCCAAGGGAACCAACTTGGTTCATTCCTCTTTGTTTTGCTCTTCGCGAAACCTTAGTTGGATCGGCATCGTTCCTCCTCCCACGGTCTTCACAGAAATCCAAATCTTCAGGGGATGCATATCCATTATGTAAAGCCCATTCTACCCCTAGAGAGAGAATTTCCTCTACATCGTTCAAGGTGGTTTTTACGATGCCCCCTTTTCCTAGTCCTGTGGGGATTTTGTTAAACAAAATCTCCCCAAGTGATTCTTCTTTTCCATGGAGATCGTGATAAGTGAGATTTGTCTTTATCATACGGACTCCACAATTGATATCATAACCCACTCCCCCTGGAGAAATGCATCCATTATTTGCATCTGTTGCCACCACTCCACCAACGGGGAAGCCATATCCCTGATGACCATCTGGCATGCAAATGGCATATTTTTGTATGCCTGGCAAAGATGCTGTGTTTTTTAATTGTTCTAGTGTTTTATCTTGGGATATTTGCTCTAATAAATTTTCACTTGCAAATATTCTTGCAGGAACTAGCATATCCCCAGATCGAGGGATTTCCCATATGAATTCTTCTATTTTATGAAGACATATATTTCCTGATTCGAATGTTGTCATTGGTCATATATTATATTGGTAGAACATATACTTTCGTGACGAGAGGGAGTGAATCACACATCGAAAACGACATATAATTTCCATCCATTTTGATTTTTTTCGATTTTCATGTCAGAATAAGTAACTGCTTTTATTTCTCGAGATTCAATGGTTTCGAGGGGAATTCCATAATAAGTTCCTACTAGAGTCCAGATGTCTTTTTCTTGGTTAATGGATACTTCATGGTCTATGGGGAGAACATTGTGAATATCTCTCTCCGAGATTAGCATGTCAAGAAAATCAAATAGAAGTGCTTCGAGAGATTCTGAAGATATTTCTATACCGAATTTCTTAGTCCCATGGGTGGAATTAGGAGAATGTGCTTTGGAGAGTCCTTCTGCAATTCCTACAAATGCTTCTTCTATGGTAGATGCACAGGATTCGACTGCTATGTCTGCTGTATGGTCACGGAGATGAAATTCCATATGAGATATTGCCAGAGGTAGGGAATGGTTCGATTTAGTTGTCTTCATTTGATATTGTCCAGTAGGAAATATAGAAAATAGAAATTAAATGGATGGGAAAAGATGGAGTTATCGTAATGGAGAGGTTTACAGAGTCACAGTGGGAAAAAATTGGGATATACTGGAAATAGAACCAAATAGTAGCAGTCTATTGAATGAGGCGTGGTTACTTAAAGAAGAGATACATCAAAAGGAGAATTTGTTAAAACAGAAATGGGGATTTTTTGCTCAGATGTATCATAATGCGGAAAAAATGTGGTGTATTGATTCAAAGACAAGGGATAGAGTGGGTTTTGTTGCAGTCCAAGAGGATGGATATATATTTTTTATTGCAGTAGATATGAGTCGCAGAGGAGAGGGGGTGGGGACACATTTAATTGATTCATTGGGTGGGAAATATGACCACATATCGTGTCATGTCAGGACGACAAACATAGTTGCGCTTGATTTCTACGGAAAAATTGGATTTAAAAAAGAAGAATTGGTTCGTCGTTATTATGAAGATAGAGGGGATGCATTTTATCTAGTTTATTTTCCGGAATTGGAATAACATGGAGAAAAAAAGAGTTTTACTTATTGGTAATCTGATATCTCGAAATGGAAGATAGAACTCTAGAATACCTGCGAGGTAGATTTGGGGATTATTATAGGACGATGAACCCATATAATCCCCCTTCGGCTGAATTCAGAGAATGGGGATTCATTCCGTGGACTTTGGGAAGAGGAACCATCATGAAGAGACATCAATCCATTCTAGAGGCCGGGGGTGTGCATGAATTTCTCATGGGTAATAAACCAAAGCATGTCTATTTTTCTGCAGGGATGTATCAAAGGCCAGGGGCCCCATCGATGGGGGGTAAAAATTGGACGGGGTCAGACTTAATATTTGATCTTGATGCAGATCACCTCCAATCTTTTGATTCAGAGGGGAAAAGTTATGCAGAAATGCTATACGCTTGTAAGGAGGAATTATGGAAATTGCTGGATCTTCTAATAGAAGATTTTGGATTTTCAAATCTTGATATAGTTTTTTCAGGAGGGAGAGGATATCACGTCCATATTCGTCGAGATTCGATCAAGAAATTAGATCGTTCTGCGAGGAGAGAGGTTGTGGATTACATCCTTGGAGCTGGTGTTAATTTGGATACGATTGTGCAAACGAAAACAATTGCAGGGATTGGGCTGAAAAATCCTACAAAGAAAAGGAGTATAGGATCGAGAGGTGGATGGGGAAAACGTGTACATAATTCGATAATGGAACGTATTGAAAAATTGCAAAGTATGGAAATGGAAAGTGCCCAGATGGAATTGCAAAGTTTTGATGGAATTGGTGCTAAGAAAGCCCTAAATATTTTATCAATTATGGATAAGAAATATAGGGAAATTGAAAATGGAAATATAGACGTCCATCCAGATTTTCTCACGTGGGTCAAAAAATTGATCCCGATTGTTGTAGGAGAAGAATCCTCATCGATCGATGAGCCAGTAACTACAGACATACATCGTTTGATTCGTTTGCCACTGAGTCTCCATGGAGGGACGGCTCTGCAAGTAAAGCCAGTTGAGTATGAAAATTTGGATAAATTTGATCCATTAGAACAGGCGATACCAGATCGATTTAAACAAAGAAATATCAAGATTTTTACAGAAGGAATGGAAGGTCAAATAGTAGAAATTGGAGGGGAAACTATTGTTCTCGAAGATGGAATTAATACAGTTCCGGAATATGCCGCGATGTTTTTAATGGCTCGTGGAGAAGCAGAGAAAGTAAGAGAGTCTAAAAATTAACTTATTATAATGAATCTAGAAGACCTACGGGAAATTCAAATTGAAGAAAGAACTAGAAGTGATCTACAACCATTATTAGATTCATTCTATGCAGATGTGGCAAAATATATTCAAGATCTTCGAAGGGAGAGGGAGAATATTTCAAACGGCAATGTCGATGTAGTAGGTGCAAAAACTGTTCGGAGATTGGAAGATGAGATTAAAACGGTGGGAGAAGTGGTAGAAGCCATATATGATCGCAGGGTTGGTAAAATTTTAAAAGGGGCAAGTCTCACAGCTGCCGGGATTGGTAATAGAGATAGTAGTCTAGCAGAAGGAGAAGCAGAACTATTTAAAAATTTAGTTGAGTTATTACAGAATAATAGAAAGGACATATTAGAATCAATATCTTCGGATGATAATTCTCAAAAAGAATCAAAGATGGTTCAAGAGCCTGAAATAGAAATAAATCAAGAGACTACAGAAGAAGTGGAAGAAATTCAGGAGAAGGTCACAATCGAAGTTGTACAAGAAGTAGGGGAGATATATGGAGTGGATGGCAATATATATAATCTTAAAAAGGGTGAGATAATTACGTTGCCAAAAGAAAATGCGCAGCCATTGATAAAAGCAGAAGTGGTACAGGTTATCGAGGGAGCCGGACAATAGAGATTTGGTCTAACATATCAAGTTGAATGAGACCGTCAGATTCGAGAGAAGAGAGGAGAGGAGGTAATAAATTAGAATTATATTGAGGGGGCATTGAAGAGAAAAGGTGGGAATCTATTTCAGAAAGGGTCATAAAATCTCTTTTGGACAAAATGTTAATGATCTCTCCGCGGATTTGTCTATCACTACCTTTGAAAGTTGAAGAATTGGATGAAACAGGAATGGAAAAGTTTTGAGAACTGTAAGCATTACAATTACCTTTCCAAGGGCATGAATTTAAATCACAAAGAGGAATCGTTTTGCAAGTTATAGCTCCCAATTCCATTAAAGAGTTGTTCCATATTCTCGAATTATTTTGAGGCATTATATGATTGGCCAATTGTTCCATATCAGAAGCATTATCGAAGGGTCCGAAAGCACGATGCAATACACGTTTTACATTGGTGTCAAGGGTTGGCCCCCCGGTATTGAATGCGAAACTAGCGATAGCATTGGCCGTGTATGGGCCAATGCCAGGAAGTGTTTGGAGCAAATCTACAGAACGCGGAAACTCACCATCAAATTGCTGAACGATTTTGATTGCAGCTTCTCTAAGAAAGCGGGCACGTCGGTTATATCCCAGGCGGTGGGAAGTCCAAAATGTAAGAACATCTGATAAATTTGAATTGGCTAGTGATTCGACAGAGGGCCATATTGATAAAAATTGATCCCAAGCGGCAGTAATTCGGGAGAGTTGTGTTTGTTGACTCATAACTTCGGAAATAAAAATTGAGTAAGCATCTTTAGTTTCCCTCCAAGGAAAATGTCGATGATTGATACGATACCATTCGGTTAAATCATCTTGGAGACGTGCGAGGTTGAGGTTGGTGGGATTTTGTATGCTGTCACCAATTGTCATTACTGAAAGAATAGTAGGGGGTAGGAAATACTATTTGTGGTTGATGTGGTAAACTTTATTCCAAAATGACAAAACTTTTGCTTAGGGATAAGGTTTTGGTGACATGGTAGACAAAAACAAAACTAATAGGTCTCAGATAGCGTGGTGGATTTTGGGATCATGGTTGGCCATAGTTCTGGTTTTTGTCTTGTATGAATTCATAGGGACATTCGTTGTGGGTTTGTTTATTTACTATGTATCGAAACCTGTATACTCCAAGTTGAATAAAGATATAAAATCGTCAGAATTGTCTGCATTTGTATCTTTAGTAATTGTAGTACTCCCAATATTGTTGATCATGGGACATACGCTTGCTATCGGAGTTCAAGAAGTTAGTAAATTAATTCAACAATATCAACTTGAAACTTGGGCCCAGATATTGAGTCCATATGTAGAAATAGCTGCAATAGCCATTCCGATGGAACAATTATTGTCCGGAGGAAGAGTTATGGGGGCAATAATAGGGAATGTGGACAGGGTGACGTCATATATTGCCATGATAGGCAGCGTAATGCTTCACATGTTTTTGGCACTCTCCATTGCATTTTATCTCTTAGTAGATGGCCCCCAATTATCCAAATGGGTTATGAAAAACGTTGTAAATGAAAATGGAATGTTTAGAGAATACATGAAAAAAGTCGATCGAAGCTTCCATCAAATTTTTGTGGGGAATATATTGAATGTATTGATAACTGCATCCATAGGAATAATAGTATATACAATAATTTCATTTTGGATAGGAGATAGTTCGGCTAAAATTCCATATCCTGCGGTGTTAGGAATACTTGCAGGGGTGGCAAGTCTAATTCCAATAGTGGGGATGAAAATAATTTATGTTCCAACGACATTGTATCTGTTATTGCAAGGTATTCTTTCAGGAGGTCCAAATTCTTTGTTACTCCCAATTGTGTTCTTGATAGTGTCTTTTTTGATTGTAGATTGCATTCCAGATTTGGTTATTAGGCCATATATTTCGGGGAAAAATTTACACACAGGGGTGATAATGTTTTCTTACATATTCGGGCCGTTAATGTTTGGTTGGTATGGGATATTTTTGGGTCCGATGATTGCCATACTTATTTTTCATTTCGGAGGGACAATACTTCCGAATATTATGGAGATGGGATTTAGAGGAAACAAAAATAAGCCCTAAGCTAAAAGTATCGAAATATAAAACTTGGGTTAGATAGGGATATTTGATTGTAAACTTGCAGCTTGTACTGTATTATACATGAGCATTGCTCGAGTCATGGGGCCAACCCCACCCGGGACGGGAGTAATCGCTTTGGCTTTTTCACTGGCACTATCAAATTCAACATCCCCAACTAGGCGATATCCTTTGTCACTATCGTCCTCTACTCGGTTGACACCAACGTCGATTACGACTACATTTTTAGATAGCATAGAACCGTCAATGAATTCTGGTATGCCAACAGCAGCTATTAGAATATCCGCCTCTCGTGTTTTTTCAGGGAGGTTATTTGTTCGGGAATGGCAAACGGTGACAGTTGCGTTTCCATTGGGTGATTTTTGCAACAATAAATTTGCGAGAGGTTTCCCAACGATATTTGATCTACCTACAACGACGATATCTTTACCGGAAGTTTCTACGTCGATGGATTCAAGTAATTTTTGGATTCCATGGGGAGTACAGGGTTTATAACGAGGATTGCCCGAGACTAGTAGGCCGACATTTTCGGGATGAAATCCATCCACGTCTTTGATCGGGTCAATTCGGAAAAGGAGTTCCTGCACAGGTATATGAGAAGGTATGGGCATTTGAACAAGATAACCATGTATATCAGAATTGGAATTTAATGTGTCAAGAGTCGAATAGAGTTCTTCAGGAGGGGAAGTGGGGTCTATAACTATATCAACAGCATTCATTCCAAGTTCTTCGCAATCACGTTGTTTCATAGAAACATACGTCCTACTTGCGGGGTCTTCACTCATTAAAACAGTGGCAAGCCCAGGGGTCACTCCAGAATCTTTTAATATATTTATTTTATCTTTAAGATCTTCTCTAATTGTGGCGGCAACGGCATTTCCATCGATAATACTTACCATTGAGATGAATTTAGTACAGATGAGCTTCAAACCTTTGAATCTACTGCAGGGAGAAAGAGGAATGGTCAGTTAAGAATAAAGAGGGTACTTTTTACAGAGTGATTGTACTTCTTTTGAGACTGATTTTTGTATAGAAGAATTATGAGGATCATTGATTATCTGAACAATAAGATCCCCAAGAAGACTGCAATCGTCTTCCATAAAACCACGAGTGGTAAGGGCAGGTGTTCCAGCCCTAATGCCACTAGTTAAGAAAGGAGATCTAGTCTCACCGGGGACTGTGTTAGCGTTGAGAACTATGCCCACTGATTCTAAATTTGTTTGAACATCTTTTCCAGTAGAATCAGGATGGGAATTTCGTAGATCGATTAAAACTAAATGAGTATCCGTCCCATCAGAAACCAATTTTAATCCGCCTGCCTGAATTGCTTCGCCGAGTATTTTTGCATTTTTCACTGTTTGTTCAGCGTATTTGGTAAATTCGGGTGTGAGGGCCTCCGCAAAACCAACCGCTTTTCCTACTATATTATGGAGAAGAGGACCTCCTTGGATACCGGGCATGACAGCGGAATCTATTTTTGATGCATATTCTTCACTAGAAAGTATTAATCCACCACGTCCTGATCGAATGGTTTTATGAGTAGATCCAGTTACAAAATCCGCATGGCCGATCGGAGATGGGTGTTGCCCCCCTGCAATTAATCCAGTTATATGAGCCATGTCTGCCATATGGTATGCCCCCAGTTCTTGTGCGACTTCTTGGAATCGGTCCCATTCAACGATTCGGGGATATGCAGAAAAACCAGAAACAATTAGATTGGGTTTGAAGCGCTTTGCTATTTGTTCCATGGATTCATAATCTATATAACCGGTAGATGGATCTACTTCATAGTGTTGTATGTCGTATAATTTTCCAGAAAAGTTTGCAGGATGTCCATGGCTAAGATGTCCTCCATGTGTTAAAGACATAGATAGAATTTTGTCTCCAGGATTCAACACGGATAAATAAACTCCCATGTTTGCCTGAGTCCCCGAATGTGGTTGTACATTTACATATTCGGCGTCCCAAATTTTTTTAGCCCGATCAATAGCCAATTGTTCTATTTGATCGACAAATTCGCAACTGCCATAATACCTATTCCCAGGATATCCTTCTGCATATTTATTTGTCAGAATAGATCCTTGTGCTTCTAGAACTGCTTGGGAAACATGATTTTCACTTGCAATCATAGCTATCGTATTTCGTTGTCTGTGGAGTTCTGAATCCAATAAATTTGCCAAGGTGGGATCGGTGGTACTAATATGAGACATTCTCTCGGAGGAGAGGAAGAAGGGATAGGATTTAAACCCTTTTGAATAGGTACGAGAAAATTTTTAGTAAAAGTAGTCCGGGTGCGAGAATTGAACCCGCGTCTCGGGCTCCACAAGCCGGAAGGATAACCACTACCCTAACCCGGACACGAGTCAGTGTACTTGGTCATAATGGAAATACATTACGACTCGTGAGGAGATTTTATTAACATAGGAATTAATAAGATAATAGAAGTGACAATTACAGAGAGGGTTTATTTGAAGAATCATTCGCAGATATGTGCACAGATGGGGGTTAGGGTGCCAAAAAAAGTGTTCAGTGGGGCTACATTGGATCTTCTTTTTACAGGAGAAATTGAGAAGATTGATCAGGCTTTTAGGCCATACATATACGCATTTGCAAAAGATTTTTTAGATTGTGATTGTGAATCAAATCCATATTGTGAACATCCGGAAAGAAAGTTTATGAAATATATTTTGAGGCTCAGGGGCGAGAAGAGATCTCCGAAGGAAATTGTGAAAAAAATGGAAGAAGATTACATGATATATGCATATCCATCGGATCTTGTTACATTTCTAGATGATTCTATCAGAACATTAGAAGTTTTAGAAGCCATGGCAGATACAATGGGAGATATAGAAAAAAAAGATCAAATTAGGAAGGAGAAAGAATTACTAATATAGAAGATCAGATACTCCAAGAATCAATAGCATCATTTTCTGCATCTATATCTTCGAGGAAAATAATTTCCGATTCGGCTTCTCTTTCGCGGAGGGCGGAAATGTATCTTTTAAGCTCGGCAAGTTGCTGCCGTAAGTGGCCAGCCTCCAATTCAAGCCGTTCATGATCACGTAGGAAACTTGTAGGTACTTCAACCCTAGGAGGGAACCCGGCGTCAGAATCGGTGAGTGGGTCTTCTGGAACAACTCTGACTTGTCCTTTGCGTTCTACGAACATTCTAACGTAATCGCGGAAAACTGTGGAAAGTGACATTCCATTTTCTTTTGCTATGTGTTGAAGAGCCTCGAATGTCTGTTCATTGACACGAAAAGAGATGGTCTTGTTCTTGTTTGTTTTCCTCATAGTAGGTTAGACTAGACTCCCAGCTATTTAATTGTTCGTCAGACTTGATGTGTGTCAGACGATACAATTACAAAGGTTCGGTTAGACTTTCTAATGCCAATAAAGCAGCGTCTCGGTGAGACGTCAGATCTGTTTCATAATGTATTTTTGCTTGTTCTGCATATTGATCGGGAGTTTCTCTGAAAGAGGATATCCGTTCAAGTGTTTGTATTGCGGTTTCTGCCACCCATCGATCTCGGGTGAGGGCATCTACTTCAGTGACAGACTCTGGGCGAATGGATACATTTACTCCATCGTCGTCTCTAGAGTATATATTTGGTTTCCCAGTTACTGCAACATAAGTGGGAGGGTCTAGTTTTCGAAGTACACTCGTAGAGTTGGGCTGATATTGTCCAGAAAAAATATGGAAAATTCCAGTTGGATCAGAGATACGGCCATGCCACCATTCCGAATCGTTTCCTATATTATCCAATTGGGTTAAAGTACCAACTATGAAAACACGATTCGCACGTATGCCAGAGGGGAATAAAATATAATTTGGGGCACGCTCATCGTCGGATTCTTTGAAACTGTGAGTCGCTGTGTTAAATTCACTTGCAAAGACCCTTCGCGCCACTTCTCGGGAAACTGAAACGCTCATTAGATAGACCTCGCCTGTATTAAGATAGCTTCTGCATCCAGAGAATCGGAGAGGGGTTTTGCCTCGTTTGCTATCAAATATCTACTGAATTTTGAACCTTGGATTTTGTAATATTTCCCAAGAAGCATATTGCGCATTTTTGTGAGGACCACACCAGTATCAACAGCTTCTGTTGCCATTGATTCGGCTTCTGCGAGGCTAATTCCCGTTAATGATTCAGTTGTTTGTTCGTTGAATATCACTTCAAATACATTGATTCCATCGTCTATTACACCTTTTAATCTTAAATCATATTTTCCTTCGACTTCTCCATGTTCTGCACAAGAGCCATTTAGAAGAACCCGGGTGCAAGAATCCATAGTACACCTTTTAATGAGACCACTTCCAGATTGGAGGTCTACAAGGACCCCTTCAACTGTGGTCGAACCATCCCCGATTTCGATGTCTTGGTTCAATGGTTCTATTATTGTTGTTCGATTAAGTTTTATCGAGAACCTACCATTCCATTCATCCGTTACAACGTTTTTCAAAAAATAATTCTCATTTGCTTCAAGTTTGGGTAAATTGGACTTGGCCCATTTAGTAAATTTAATGGTTCCAGTTTCATCCCCAACCAATCCAACTTGGTCGATAGAATCACTAGTTGGATCCCAAAGATCTACTATTTTAATTTGAATGTCGACCCATTGTCCAGAAGAGTTTATATCTCCAACTTTTATCTGAGAATTGGAGTTATTGGTCGAGGTAGTAGGATTATTATTTTCGGGTATGTTTCGGTTAACAACACTTCGAATGGCCTCGTCGAGAGGGACGCTATATCCCTCTACTAGAGTGCGCAATTGAGCTTCTATCTCTTCAATTCCAATTTGAAATGTATCTGAATGTCTATCATGTAATTCTTCCGCTTGCTTACGTAAATCAATCATAGTTAGTACCATCTCCGCATTTTTTCATAGGAGATAGTGTAGTCTTTGTGGGAGTGTTTAATAATACTTTCTAAGCAGGGTGAAAGTGAAATTGGGATATTTAAGATCCCCAAAAATCTTCTCTACTACCGAGATTCGGGCGAGATGGTCGAGAAGATTTTGAAGGGAGTTCTTCTTCAGTAGGAGCTAGTTCTTCTTCTTCCTGTGTCAGGGGCAATCGTTCTATTTCTTCTGCCCGTGCGTGACTAGACTTTAAACTAGTGATTTTTACAAGAGATCTGGCATCAGGTAATACTCCATCAACGAAAATGACAAATCCATCGTCGGTATGACCAACTCCAGCTCCACTTTCATGGATATCAGTCACAGTAACGACCACTTCATCGCCTATTTTGACAGGTTGTTGTTTTAATTCTCGTACAGGGAGACTATAGTGATTGCACCAATCCATTCCACTTCTATTAGCATAAAATTGGCATCCTAGGCCTTGGAAACGCTCGGAAAAGCTAGGGCATTCGGCCTCTAAAGGACAATTCGGCATGCGAGAAATAGTTATTCTGGTGCCTAAACGCTTGCGTTCCCAAAAGCGTAACCGCTCTCGGTGTGTTTGGATAAGTATGTTATTAATCCTCTGTATAGATCTAGATGATGATCTTGGTAGAAAAACTGGGATTAAGACCCCGGTTATTGGACGTCGGGCTGTAGAAAGTGCTGCCGTTGCGCTTGCTATAGAAGACCCTACAGATTCAGATGGGAATGTCATGTTTCAGGGATTGAAAATTTATGAAGATACACTTCCAGAATCTGTTGAAATAGCGGTGGTAACAGGGAGTGCCAAAGGAGACATAATTGCCGGGAGAAAAATTGGAGAAGAAATTGAAGAAGTCCTTGATAGGATGTTTTCTGGAGAAAAGTTGAGTACATTAATAGTAACCGATGGTGCACAAGATGAGAGTATAATGCCCATAATCAGATCTAGGGTAGAGATTAGAGGGGTTGAGAGAGTAGTGGTTCGTCAATCGGAGGGTTTAGAATCGGCATACTATACAGTGAAACAATTCATAAGTGATCCAGAAACTAGAGGGACTCTATTATTGCCACTTGGGATTTTGCTTTTAATATACCCAATGACAATTATTTTTGAAAATGTAGCAGGTAGTAGTTCAGTTCTAGGGATGATTGCTACAATTATGGGAATATATGTTATATACAAAGGATTGGATTTGGGAGACGTAATACGTGCAACTATAGAAAATGCAAAAAGAGACTTATACACAGGTAGGGTTGTTCTAGTTTCTTATGTGGTTTGTGGCATTGTAATTGTGATAGGGGGGCTCGAAGGAATCAATTTGATAAATGAATTGAACAGAGGGAGTGACCCAGATATGAATGTGGCAAAAGTGATTGCTACTTTTGTTTTTGGGGGAGTGCAATGGTTTGGTTCCGCGGGTATTATTTGGAGCATAGGGCATATAACAGATGAATATTTGAATAAGAGAATGGAATTAAGATCCCTAAACGCGCCGATATATGTTGTCTCAATTGCAGGAGTATTGTATGCAGCTAGTGGGTATATGATAGAAATGGTTACATTACAAAGTTTGGCAATAGTATTGATCATAGGGACTATCCTCGGGTTTTTGAGTACATTGGTATTTTCGTTTTTGGGGAAGGAATACAAAATCAATAAGATCGAGTGACAGCGAAATTAACTAATTCGGAAAGATAATCAATAGTATTATTTTTTGCAGTTGGGATGCCCCCCAGGATACGTAACGCCTTATTTGCTTGAAGATGGGCACGGTAATTTGCCTCTAGTGGAGATATCCCCGCTACACGGAGGAGAGAGGGCCGATCTAGCATGGCATCTTGCCCGGTTGGTTTTCCCAGAATGGCAGGATCTGCAGTAGCGTCCAGGACATCATCACGTATTTGGAATGCCATCCCTACAGCCTCGGCATAATCACCGAGTGCAGTTATTACGAAGGTTTCAGATTGTGCAGCGATTCCACCTAGTTCGGCGGCTGCACGGAATAGTGATCCAGTTTTGCAGCGCGCGAGGTCGAGGTATTCTTCTTCATTTTGAGGAGGGGAAACGAGTTCCATTGCTTCCCCACTCCCCAGGTTTGCCATTGCCTTGGAAACGCACTCCAATGCGAGAGGGTTACTAGAAAATAATCTAAATGCCTCTCCAATCAGACTGTCAGAGGAGATAACCGCGTCACTATGTCCAAATTCGACCCATGAAGTATATTGTTTTCTTCGAAAGGGGGAGGAATCAATTATGTCATCAATTATCAAGGATGCAGTGTGAATAAGTTCGATCCCAACTGCAAAATCCATTGCATTTTCTTGAGTCCCACCTGCGATATCGCACGATAATAAAGTCAGGATTGGCCGAAGTCTTTTACCACCTGACAATGTAGAATATCTGATCGAATTGCGTAATTTTGGAAGGCCAATCCCATCCACAATTTTAGACATATGAGTTTCAATTAGGAGTCGCTGGTCATCAGAATAATTCACGTTTGAACGTGGAATGTAAGAAGAGAAATAGATGACGATGGGAATTGATTAGATTGAAAATGGAAACTATCTAAACTCTTCGATTAGAGCAGGTAGAATTTCAAATAAATCTCCAACCACCCCATAATCAGATACATCGAAAATGGGGGCTTTTGGATCTTTATTGATTGAAATTATAACTTTAGAATTTTTTATTCCTGCTATGTGTTGTACAGAGCCTGATATCCCAACAGCTAGGTAAATAGAAGGTGAAATTTTTGTCCCGGATTGGCCAACTTGTCGATCTTTTGGTAGCCACCCTGCGTCGACTATAGGCCTAGAAGAGGAAACTGCAGCCCCAATAATTTCTGCAGTGGAAAATATGAGCTCTAGATTAGCTTCCTCTTCAATGCCACGTCCAACGCTTAATAATAAATCAGAAGTAGAAATGTCGACGTCGCCAATGGGGGTTTCCTCGTAATCTTTCACTTTGAAATTGAGGAGCCCTTCAGAGATATCCACATCGAAGTTTTCGAGAGTGGCATTTCCAGGAGAAGTGGTTGTGGGCCATGCCCCGGGCCGAATGGTAATTACTGCAGGCATTTGCGAGGCGATTTTAGCTTGGATTTTTGAAGAGTACATTTCATGGATGATTTCTATTTGGTTGGTGTAGTTTATCTCAATTACATCGGGTAAAAAGGGGATATCCAAAATTGATGCGATAGCGGGAGAATAGTCAGATCCAGTAGAAGTATGTAGAGATAGAATTAAAGATGGTTTTAGTTTATTGAACAGAGAAGAGATTGCCGGGATATAAACATCATGTGTGTATTCAGAGGGGGCAGAAATGAGGTGAATTTTATGTATACCATCTATGTTAATATCTTGGGCCAAAGCATCCAGATTTTTTCCGATAATAACAACATGTGCTTCTGTTTCAAGAATTGTTGCCAATTCAATTCCTGCATTTAACAGCCCAAGAGTATCCGGATTCAAAAACCCTTGTCTGTGTTCGGCGATGAGCAGTACGGGAGACATTAGCTACCTCCAAAGCCATGATCTTTAAGGATAGTAGCTATTTGTGTTGCTTGTTCGGAAGGAGTTCCTTCAATATATTGGATTGAATTGTTAGAAATTGGAAGAGAAAACTCGATTAAATTTGTCTTGGGTTTGAATTCATCCAAATTGGAAGATAGATCGCCTAGAGACATCACTTCTAGTTCTTTTTGTTGGGCTTGTTTTATTCCACGTAGACTAGCGTAACGAGGTTCATTGATCCCAGTTTGGATGGTGAAAACCGCGGGTAAATTGACCTCTGCTATTTCGTCGACTCCATTTTCGAGCTCTCTTCGCACGGATGCAACTTTGCCAGATATATCTAATTTAGTAACCAAAGTTGCCCAATTAAACCCAATTTCTGCAGCCAAGATTACACCGGTGGATCCCCAACAATCGTTGCTAGATTGAACGCCGGTGAGGATCACATCGGGGGAAAGAGTAGAAGCTACTTTGGACAAAATTTTTGCTTTTAATTGGGAATCTAGAAATGGTAATGATTCTAGTTGAGGATCCCATACCCTAATTGCTTTTGTTACCCCTTTAGCTAGTGCCATTCGAATTGTTTTTTCCGCACTAGGAGGAGCTATCGTAATTGAAATCACATCTGATTCGGGGGAAGATTCTGAAATTTGAATGGCCTCTTCTATTGCATATTCATCCCATTCATTCAAACCATAAGTGAAATTAGTTTCAGTGATAGACTTATCAGAAAAATCTATTTTGTCGTCGGGTGTGGCGACTTCAGTGATTGCAACAAGTATTCTCATGATAATAAACAAGGGGTAATTTATCGCCCAGGGGTTTTGGTATTATCGATCGGGACCTTCGCGTCTGCGAAGAGAGATCAAATTTTCCCTTCCGATTCTCAGTTTTTCTATGAATCCTTTCCGTTCTAGATGGGATAAAGTCTGAGAGACTTTTGCATTTGACCAATCTGTTTTTTCAACTATGTCGACTTGTTTAATCCGACCCCCTTGCCGTCGGATTATAGAGAGCACAAGTTCCTCGTCTGATATCAAAGGTTCATAGGTCATTGGATGAGGGGGTTCATCTAGGATAAATGGGGGGGAATATCTTTTCAAAATTGGATATTGAGCAGCGGCGGGGAAAGTTGAAAAAATAAAAGAAAATAAAGACCAGTTGAAATTTCGTTTTAATATCCATAACAGGCCCACAATCACAAGGAATAAAATGGCAATGGAAAGAGAGAGAGTAAATGGAGTTGTTTGATCAGAAGGGGGAGCATTAGAAGAGTATTGGATAAGGGTTGCCGAAGGCTCTCCTGGGGCAAATTCGATTGGCCCAATTACGTGGAGTGTTCCATTATAGATACTGTGTGAAGAGCTTTGGGCGACATAATTAGGTGGAAACTCAATTATGAGTTCTTGGTTTTCTAATAAAAGAGGCATCCAAGTATTACCTGATTCTACAAGGAATACATCCCCAAAATCCATTCCATCTTCATTGAATTTAGTAAAATTAGTCCATACGAACGTCAGAGAAAGAGAACCATGGTCTTCGTAGATAGATGAAGAATAAGAAGCGTCTTGCAACTCCATTTCCCTCCCAGTTTCAGCTGAAGCGGTTGTGACAGCATGTTCGAAGGGGGTTAATGAGATATGAGATTGGCCATTAAATTTGAAATTGTTCGAAAATGTCGTGAATGATTGTTTTTCAGCAGGCGTGGTGATCGGGAAATTTAATTCAACTGTCCAAACTGCCTCTCCCGTAGGAGTGAGAATTATTCGAATAGTGGTATTATCAGGATCTTCTTGAGCCAGGGAACTCCCACATACCGCTGTCAAGAGTATAATTAAAATAAAAAAGTATCTTGACAGTACGGTTGACATAATAAACTGTTCAGTTTAAAGAAAAAAAAATCTTGCTAGAGCAGATGTTATAGATATAGGGTCGTTTTTGGTTGTTGGAAACATACAGGGGGTAATGAATAAGGGCTTAAATATGATCTTAGTTGTTCTAGTTTTGGCCTCCACCTCAGTGGGAGGAGTTTCAGGAGGAGCTTTACCCAGTTCCAAATTGTCAGAAGAGGAAATTAGGATGGTAGGGATCGGGCAGATAGATCGTTCTGATTTTATGATTCAGAAACCCAATTTGGCGAGTTCGATTGCAATGGATAGGAGGGCCATTCGTGTTGATCTAAAGAAAGATGAAGTCTCAAGAGAAGTTGCATTGGTAAGTGGAGAAAATGAAAAAAGGGAAATTTTATTCCAAGCGGCTACTGAAGTGGAAATTGAATCGGCAAAAGTGGCAGATAGATTTAGAGAAAATCAGAATAAATGGAAAAGTGGCTGGATTGAATCAGAAGAATTTGTCAGAGATTTGATGTTAATAAGTGCCGATGCGAGGGCGTTGAGAGACCTATTGAGTCATATAGAAAAAGAATCAGACCGTGTTCAGCAAATGGAATTTGGAGGGAGAATAATGACCCTCAATGAAGAATTGATACCATTCGAAGGGCCTGTGAAACAATACCTACATCAAGTGGTGAAAGGAGAGAGAGATGCAGGAGAGGTGTATATTGCAGTATCAGAAAGAGGATTAGTCTTAGCTGCAATTAGAGATGGAAGGTATCTTAGAGAAGCGCATGTATGGGACCAAGAGTCATTATCTAGAGGTATGAGTCTGAGTGAAGCAATTAGTAGAACTGCAGAGATATATCCTGTCGCGTACGACTCGGAAATAAACCAACAAACCGGGATAATGGGGAAGGGAAGAGGATATCAAGTTGAAATTGAATTTGAAAGTGGATCGATTAAAGCGTATCTAGATGGAGGGACTCAAAATGTATTTTATGAAGTCCAAGAAAGGAAAATAGGACTTATCGATCCGAAAGTTGAAGTGGAGTTTGTAGAAGAGGGCAAGAGAGTGGTAGTCTGGAGAAGTTTCGTAGGAGGACCTGCTAAAATAGAAATTACAGATAAAGATACAGGAGAGAGTGCATCTGCAATGGTTTCGATGGGCAATAGAGAAAAATTGATAGCAAAGAACGGAGGATGGGTTCTTTCCCCAAGAGATGGTGTTAATACTGTTGTAAAAATAGAGGGACAATCTATTGACATCCAAATAGACCCAATTCCTATGAACGAAGTTGAGAATATAAAGCAGGATTAGAGTGAATTTATTTTTTAGAAGAGGGTACAGTTGCTAAAGTTACTATTGCGGGTGGACTACCAATGTGTGCTTTCAAAATTATATGTTTGATATTTTCAAATCCAGCGGAGGTGAATAGATGATCTGCTTCGGATTGATTATAAAAAAGCATCAAAGAAGTTGCTAAAGTTCTGGCTAAAATTCCCTTCGGTTTGTTTGGGCCCACGATTAAAACTTTTCCACCTGGTTTGACTGTACGTCGGATTTCAGAAAGAGTTTCGATGGGATTTGGCCAATACTCAATAGAGCCAGAGGACCAAGCGGCATCGAATGTATCATCAGAGAATGGCAAATTTTCTGCATCTCCGAGGCATAAGGGAAGAGGGTGGAGTGTGGAAAATTTTTTATGTGCTTTATTGAGTTGATGAATGCTTTGGTCAAGCCCATAAATGTTTTTTGTTCTGTTTAGAAGACCCTCAGTTCCAAATCCAGTACCACAACCTACATCCAAGATCATATCAGTCGGAGTTATATTAAATAAATCTAGGGCGGTTTCTCGCATAGAGACAGTCCAAAAGAGTGGATTAATAGTATCATAAATTATTGATAAATATTTATAGAAAATTCGGGCACGTTTTTTGTCTTCTAAGAATCCCATTAAAAGGATAATTTCCCCGGTTGGGAAAAAAACATGCGTTTGGAATTGGCAGGTGAATTGATAAAGAATTTAAGAATAATCTAATTGAACTCTGAACGAAACGAACAAATATCCACCGGGCAGAAGAATTGACAAGATGGCAAGGCCAGAGGTCCTCGAAAAAATTCAAGGTATAGAGACGGAAGTTGAAAAAATCATTTCGGATGCTGAAAAGAAGGCAGAAGGGATCATAGAGAAAGGAAAGAAGAAGGCAGAAGGGATCATAGAGAAAGAGAAAGATAAGATAGCTAAAACTCACAGTGAAAAATTGAAAAAGGCCGTGGATGAGATAGAATCTGAATGTAAAAAAATCCTCAAAGATGTAGATAAAGATATCAAGAAATTGGATAAAGAGGCATCAAAAAATCATGATGAGGTTATTTCGTTTGTAAAGGATCGATTTAAGGAGTCAATTAATGCTAAGGCCTAAGCAGATGAGTAGGATCTCGGTGACGGGATCAAAAGGAGTAATAGGAGAATTCATAGAGACCATCCACGAGTTAAATGCTATACACTTGGTTGAATATGATGAGTCATGGGAGGGATTCCAAAGAGGAGAACCAGGAGAGATAGCTGAAGAAGCATCAGAAAAATTGGTTACGGCTCGTGCAATTGAAAATATTCTTAAAATAGAGAGTGAAAAATTTGAATCCAAGTATGAATTTAAAGAAGGAGAAATAAATCAAAAATTAGAGGAACTTCGGTCAGATGTCAATGGGCTTGAGGATAGAAGAGGAGAGATTATAGATAGAATTCGGCGTGTTGAAGAACTTCGTTTGGAAGCAGATGTTTTTGTAGACATAGGGATCGATTTGGATCTATTGCAAGGATACAATTCAGTGGATGTGTTTGTAGGAAGAGGAGATGTTGAGAAAATAACAGAAGCATTAGATGGAATCGAAAAACCCATAGAGATATTTCATGGGGAAAATTCCGTGGCAATAGTTGCGGAATTGGGCGTTGTGGAGATCCCATCTTTACTAGAGATGACGGGTTTTGAACGGGTAGAGATTCCAGAGATATCAGGTGAAGTGAAAGAATATGTTGCAGGATTGGAGAGTGAGCAAGAAGAATTATCCAAGGAACTTGAATCTATTAAAACCCAAATGGAAGGTATAAAGGGCGAGACTAAGCAGTTTTTACTTGCCGTAGAAGAAAAATTAAGCATTGATGTCCAGAAAACAGAGGCCCCGTTATTATTTGCAACAACGGAAAACACCTTCACTGCAGAGGGTTGGATACCCACTGTGTTTTTACAAGAATTAAATGAAAAATTAGAGCAAACTATTGGAGATCACATAGCATTGGAAGAACTCGAGCGTGCAGAATATGATTCAGATGGGTTTGCAGAACATGGAGAATCTGTTGGGAAATCGGAGATTGAAGGAGACACAAAAATTGGTGCATCAGAACCACCAGTAATTCAAGATAACCCTACAAGTGTTCAGCCGTTTGAGGTTTTGGTCCAGACTATTGGAAGGCCCAAATCCTCAGAATTGGACCCGACATTAATAATATTCCTTACATTTCCCGCGTTTTTTGGATTCATGATTGGAGATGTTGGATATGGAATATGTTATGCAATAATTGGATATCTTTTAATGAATAGATCAGACAGTATGGGGATAAAAAGTCTAGGAGGAGTTGCATTGTGGGCGGGCATATTCACAATTATATTTGGCATAGCATATGGAGAGGTCTTTGGGATGCACGTATTAGGAGAAATAGTCTGGGGAGGACACCCACCAATAGAGAAAGGACTATCCCCCAAGACAGCTCACTTCGCACTTCTATGGCTTGTTGTAGCTATGTTAATAGGGATAGTTCACGTCAGTATTGGGTACATCCTAGGTTTTGTAAATAAAATGAAACATAGTGTAGTTGACGCCATATTGGAACGGGGATCTTGGATCCTGTTAATGTTAGGTGTATGGACATGGGTTTTCAGTACGCACTCAAGGGATGTCAAACCAGACTTACTATTTGTACAACTATCAAAAGAACCTTTAGCATTTACAGGGTTTTCTCCAGAAACGGGGATATTGGCATTGGGTATTGCGGCCATAGGGTTGGTATTGATGATTGCGGGGGAAGTAAAACATCAAGGTGTTCTGGGAGCGATAATTGGGATTCTAGAAAGCCCGAATGTTCTTGTTAATATTTTATCATATGCCAGAATACCTGCAGTATTATTAGCAAAGGCAGGCATGGCGTTTGTGGTGAATTTATTAGTATTTGGAGCATACATAGCAGAAGATGGTGCAAGTCATTTTATGCACAATACAGCTGTAGCGGCAGTACATGGAGAAATGATATTTCCAGGATTAATTCACCCTGCTAGTTTTGGTATTGCGGGATTGATTGGAGGGGCCATTATTTTGGTTGTGGGGCATGCCATAGTATTAGCACTAGGAGTTACAAGTGCAGGATTGCAGTCTGTCCGTTTGGAGTATGTAGAATTTTTCCAAAAATTCTATGCAGGAGGGGGAATAAAGTACACCCCATTTGGAGAAAATCGGCGTTATACGTAAGAGAAGAATGGCAAATATTTGATCTCAAACACCGGCAGGAGAATTTGGTAAGTTTTATCAAGGAAGTGAACTGAGTTATTGACGTTCGTGTATTAAATTACATACATCACGGATGGTGAAGTAAAATCCATGCTTGAAATTATATTCGACTTACTCGCAAATAACGCCGTACCGCTAGCTGAAAATGTATCTACTGAAACTGCTGCTTTTCCACCTAAGGCTGCAGCTGCCCTAGGAGTTGGACTTGCTGCATTAGGAGCAGGAATTGCAGAGCGTGGCATTGGTGCCGCGGCAGTTGGTGCAATAGCTGAAGATCGAGAATTCTTTGGAATCGGCCTCGTTATGACTGTATTACCAGAGACACTAGTTATCCTCGCACTGGTGGTTATATTCCTAGTGTGAAGAGGTAAGTAGTAATGAGTCTCGAAACTGTCGTTGAGGATATCCGAGGTAAAGCTCGGGGAGATGCCGAGAGAATTCTCTCAGAGGCAAAGGTGGAAGGAGAAGAAGTAGTAGATAAAGCGAAGAAAGAAGCTTCTGCCATTAGAACCATGGGGAAAGAAGAAATAACTCGGAGGATAGAGTTAGAACAAGAACAAAAATTCTCAAGTGCGAATTTGGCGGCTAAGCAAAAAACACTTGAAAAGAAACGTGATCTTCTAGAAGTGGTTAGAAAGGAAATAGAAAATGAGATTTCTCAAATAAAAGGAAAGGAAAGGGAAAAATTAACGGAAGAATTGATGAAATCATCAGTTAAAGAATTTGTTGGTATGAAAGATGTGATTGTATATGGTAGATCAGAGGATGAAAAGTTAATTAAATCTCTATTGAAAAAGCACAAGGGTGTAAAATATGGAGGTGAATGTGAATGCATAGGTGGTATTGTAATGGAAAGTGAATCGGCCCGTATGCGTGTTAATAACACATTTGACTCAATTATTGAAACTGTGTGGACAGAAGAATTAAAAAACATAAGTGAACAGTTATTTGGATCAAGTCAATGAGTAGCTCGGAAACAGGGAATTATGAATATGTATCGGCGAGGGTCAAAACTCGTAGAGCTTATTTATATGGAGACGAAGAATACAGGAAATTTATTCGGATGGGTCCGGGAGAAATTTCCAGATATATGGAAGAGACGACTTATGCACAGGAGATGAATGAATTTGGCGCTAGATACAAAGGAGCAGATCTTATAGAATATGCTTTAAATCACAACCTAGCTAGTCAATTCGAAGATTTATTGCGATGGTCGGAGGGAGAATTGTATGAACACATATCTCGTTATTTAAAGAAATTCGATGCGTGGAATGCAAAAACCATTCTTAGAGGGATATATGCAAAAGAAGACGGTGAAAGAATTAGAGATGATCTCATTCCTGCGGGTGAATTTAAAATCTCTTTTCTAGAACAATTAATTGGTGTGGGAAATGTAGAAGAATTCGTAGGACTACTAGAAGGAACTATGTTCGGTGAAGAATTGGCAAATGCATTTAGGGAATATGAAGAAACAGGACTATTGGTGTCACTAGAAAATGCCATCGATAGGTCGTACTATCAGCAGCTTCTGAAAAAAATAGAAGTAGTAGAGGATCCATCTTTAGTATTATATACAAAGTTCCTACGTGCAGAGATTGATTTTAAAAATGTAATGAATGCACTCAGGATTGCACATAGTGGATCGGAGATTTCAATTGTGGATTACTACATACAGGGTGGTAAGCAATTTACATCTTCAAAGCTATCATCGTCGATGAAGAATCTGGATGAAACAATAGGGATGATACGGGAATCAGCATATGGTGAACAGCTGGCTGGAGCTATTGAAAAACTCGAGAATACAGAGAGTTTGATTAGTTTCGAACATGAATTAGAATCCGTATTGCTAGAATATTGTGATCGGTTGTCCCACTTATACCCATTGAGTATTTGTCCAGTAATTGCATTTGTTCTTTCAAAGGAGAAAGAAATAGAAAATGTACGTGCGATTGCAAGGGGGAAAGAAGCAGGTCTTTCACCAGAAGAAATAGAGAAGCAACTGGTGATTTTATGAGTCAGGAAATTGCAGTTGTAGGAGGGCCAGAATTCACCACTGGATTCAAACTCGCAGGAGTTAGACGGAATGAAATCGTCCAAGAGACAGATAAATCCCAGAAACTTGATGCAGTAGTCGAAGAGGTATTAAAAGATGAAAAAGTGGGCATTGTTGTTATGCATCAAGAGGATCTTGCGTATTTGTCAAGAGGTGTGAGGAAATTAGTTGAAGAAAGTGTAGAACCCACTGTTGTGACTTTGGGTAGTATAGAGTCTAGTGGGTTGAGGGAACAAATAAAACGTGCCATAGGTATTGATTTAATGAGTGATTAAAAATGAGTCAAGCAAAAGAGAAAACTATCGAGGATGGAATTATAAAAAGAGTAAGTGGACCGGTCGTTTCTGCGGCAGGTCTCGATGCGAAGATGAATGACATGGTCTATGTAGGAGATGAAGGATTGATGGGAGAAGTGATTAGAATAAAAGATGAATTAACAACCATACAAGTTTATGAAGAGACATCAGGAGTTTCTCCAGGTGAACCAGTAGAAAACACAGGAGAGCCGTTATCAGTGGATCTAGGCCCAGGAATGTTAAATTCGATCTATGATGGAGTCCAACGCCCTTTGGCCGTATTAGAGGGGCAACTAGGAGCATTTTTAGACAGAGGAGTTGATGCTCCTGGAATTGATTTGGAAAAGATATGGGAATTCAAACCCATTGTTAAAAAGGGAGATGAAGTAAAAGCAGGTGACATCATAGGGACGGTTCAAGAAACAGAGAGTATAGAGCACAAGATAATGGTCCCACCTAATTTTGAAGGGGGTAAAGTGAAACGAATAGAAAAAGGAAAATACACAGTGGTGGACGAGGTCTGTGAGTTGGATTCTGGTGAAAAAATAACTATGCGTCAAAAGTGGCCAGTTCGCTCCCCTAGACCGACCAAAGAGAAACATACTCCAACTATACCCCTAGTCACAGGGCAAAGAATTTTGGATGGCCTTTTCCCAATAGCAAAAGGTGGAACTGCAGCCATTCCAGGTCCGTTTGGATCGGGGAAAACGGTGACTCAGCACCAACTTGCGAAATGGTCTGATGCAGACATAATAGTGTACGTTGGATGTGGAGAACGTGGGAATGAAATGACAGAAGTTATTGAAGTGTTTCCAGAACTAGAAGACCCCAAATCAGGCAAAGCATTAATGTCTCGAACATGTTTGATTGCAAATACATCTAATATGCCTGTTGCAGCAAGAGAATCCTGCGTATATACAGGAGTAACTATTGCAGAATATTATCGAGATATGGGGTATGATGTTGCAGTTATGGCAGATTCCACGTCGAGATGGGCAGAAGCCATGCGTGAGATCTCAAGTCGATTGGAGGAAATGCCGGGTGAAGAAGGATATCCGGCATATTTATCTGCACGTTTGTCAGCATTTTATGAGCGTGCTGGATTGTTTACAAATCTAAATGAAACGCAAGGATCCATCTCAATCGTAGGGGCTGTTTCTCCCCCAGGAGGGGATTTTTCAGAACCAGTTACTCAGAATACATTGAGAATTGTCAAGACATTTTGGGCATTGGATGCAAGCCTTGCCGAACGTAGGCATTTCCCCGCCATTAATTGGAATGAGTCATATTCATTATATCGGAATCAGCTAGATCCATGGTTATGTGAGAATGTAGAAAGTGACTGGCCAGATGTTCGTCAATGGGCAGTTAGGACGCTCGCGGAGGAAGCGAAGTTGCAAGAAATAGTACAACTAGTAGGGAAAGACGAATTACCAGAAGATCAGCAATTGACATTAGAAGTTGCTAGGTATCTACGGGAAGGATTTTTGCAGCAAAATGCATATCACGATGTTGATACATATTCAGAACCGGGGAAAACTTACTTGACGTTTAAAGCGATAAAAACGTTTAATGATGAAGCGTTTAAGGCACTATCTGGAGGTGCTTCTATTGAACAAATCCAAACGGTGGAAGCAGTTCCCAGATTAAATCGGATAGGGACTGCTAAAGATCATACCAAGTTCATATCACAGTTGGAGAAAGAGATTGCGGATCAGTTAAAGGAGTTATACTAAAATGAAAGAATACCAAACAATAAATGAAGTCAGTGGCCCATTGGTTTTTGCAGAAATAGATGAACCGATAGGGTACGGAGAGATGGTTGAAATTGAATTGAGTGGGAAGGGGATGAGGCGCGGACAAGTATTGGAATCTACAGATAAATTTGTTGCAATTCAAGTTTTTGAAGGCACAACAGGCATTGATAAAAAGTGTTCAGTTAGATTTCTAGGTGAGACTTTGAAAATGCCAGTCACAGGAGATTTATTAGGTCGTGTTTTGGATGGATCAGGACAACCCATAGATGGGGGCCCAGAGATAGTACCGGAGGATCGCAGAGACATAGTTGGGACTGCGATCAACCCATATGCTAGAGAGTATCCAAGAGAATTTATTCAAACTGGAATTTCATCTATCGATGGAATGAATACATTAGTCAGGGGGCAGAAGCTCCCTCTATTTAGTGGTGCGGGATTGCCACATAATGAAATAGCACTACAAATAGCTCGACAGGCAACTGTTCCGGAAGAAAATGAGGAAGGAGATAGTTCGGAGTTTGCAGTTGTGTTTGCTGCCATGGGGATAACAGCAGAAGAAGCGAATGAATTTATGGATGACTTTGAACGCACTGGTGCATTAGAACGTTCTGTTGTATTTTTGAATCTAGCAGATGATCCTGCGGTGGAAAGAACCATTACTCCTCGATTGGCATTAACAACCGCAGAGTATCTAGCGTTTGATCTTAACTACCATGTGTTAGTCATTTTGACGGATATGACGAATTACTGTGAAGCTCTTCGGGAAATTGGAGCAGCTAGAGAAGAAGTCCCAGGAAGGCGCGGGTATCCAGGATACATGTATACGGATTTGTCAATGTTATATGAGAGAGCAGGACGAATAGAGGGAGTTGAAGGGTCAATTACGCAAATACCAATTTTAACAATGCCGGGAGATGATGACACCCACCCAATACCAGATCTCACAGGATACATTACAGAAGGACAAATTTATGTAGATCGTGAGCTCCATTCGAAGGGTGTTGAACCGCCGATAAATGTACTTCCTTCTTTGAGTAGATTGATGAGTGAAGGGATTGGAGAAGGGTTGACACGGAATGATCACGGTGATGTATCAGATCAATTATATGCAGGGTATGCAGAAGGAAGGGACCTTCGTTCATTGGTGAATATTGTAGGAAGAGAAGCCCTTTCGGAAAGAGACAACACATATTTGGATTTTGCAGATAGATTTGAGAAAGAATTTATCCAGCAGGGTTACAAAACAGGGAGAACCATAGTAGATACACTTAGTGTGGGATGGAATTTATTGTCAATGCTTCCAAAAACTGAACTGAACCGTATTGACGAATCATACATAGAAAAATACTATGAAGAGACCCCAGAGGGTTCTAAAGTGGAAGGATAAATAAAAATGGCAGAAGATGTTAAACCAACCCGGAAAAATTTACTTCGAGTTAAGGATAAAATAAAATTGTCCGAAAGAGGACACAATACTCTAGAACAGAAGCGTGATGGTTTAATAATGGAATTCATGGGAATTTTAGAAAATGCAAAAGGTGTCAGAGAAGAATTATCACAAGCATATACAGAAGCCCAAAGAACCATGGATATTGCGCGTGCCATGGAGGGAGATATTGCAGTCAGAGGGGCGGCAGAAGCTCTAAAAGAACACCCAGAAATAGATGTTGAATCGAAAAACATTATGGGTGTTGTGGTGCCGCAGATAAACTCTAGTAAAGTTAGAAAGACGATTGACCAAAGAGGATATGGATTACTGGGTACAACTGCAAGAATAGATGAGAGCGCAGATTCATATGAAAGGTTATTAGATTCTACTATTTTGGCAGCAGAGGTAGAAACTGGAATGAGAAAATTATTAACAGAGATAGAGATCACAAAGAGGCGGGTGAATGCACTAGAATTCAAAGTACTTCCAGAACTTTATCAAATTCAAAAGTTTATCGAGCAAAAACTTGAGGAGCAAGAGAGAGAAGAAATATTTAGATTGAAAAAAATAAAGGGCAAGAAAGGAAGAGAGAGTTCGGGAGAAGCTTAAATATATTTTCAAAGGAGAGAATAATTGGATGGAATGTGTAGCGTGCCAGGTGCAAATGAGTTCATCAAAGACTCCAGAAGTTGTAAAAAGGGTGAAGAAAGAATATGAAGAATATATTTCAATTTGTCCTAGATGTTTCGATATAGTTCAATTGGATAGAATTGAAAAATTTGTTGAATTGAATAGTATTGATCAGGAATTACCCAAGGGGGAAATGGGAATTGTGATTGCGATTGGAATTGGTTGGTTGATGCAATCTCTTATTTTGAATAAAAAGGAAATTGTTTCACTTTTTGAATATGTAATTGAAGAAGGAAAAGATCCATGGATAATCCTAGAAAGACTTTCTATTTCGAGTAACACAAATGTGAAAAAAAGCATCAACAAGTCTAGATTGCAACTCGAACAACTAATAAGATAATTTGGATAGAGTATAGATAGAAGCTATTACCTCTTGGATGTATGGAGAGGCATGGAATTTCAAATGTTTGTTCTTATTGTTCACATTATTGCAGGGTCGATAGCATTAATTACTGCAGCAGGTTCATTCGTGACTAAGAAAGGGAGAGAGTGGCACGCTCGAGTTGGAAAAGTATATTCCTTCGCGATGATTGTTGTGGCGTTATCAGCATTTATTTTAGTGATTTTAGGTTCGCCGATGTATTTAATGATGGTTGGAATATTTGCAGGATATATTGTTGCAGTGGGCTGGAGAAGAGCAATGAATCGAGGGGGTGAAGTGAATAGAATTGATCGTATTTTAATAGCAATTGGAATTGTTGGGATGCTCGGCTTGTTTGTAACTAGCATAGCAATACTTTCAGGGAGTGAATTGATAACGACAAATGGCCAAGGTGCTATTTTTGGGATCGTACCACTGATCTTCGCGGGGATATGCGGAGGTCTTGTTTGGGTTCAAGTTCGTGTTGATAAAAAGGGCTTGGCTCCACGGGGGAAACTTCGAATCATACAACATGTTGTTTTCATGGGGAGTGGCACAATTGCAACTGTTACTGCATTCCTTGTCACCGCAGTATCAAACAGTGTGTTCGTTTGGGTAATACCTACAGTAGTTGGGACTGCTGGAATAATATTTTGGACTAGAAAGGTTAACGATGGAAAAATTACTCCTCCGTAGCGTCAGGACAGGGATTCGAACCCTGGATCCCGTGAGGGAACACGCTTTCCAGGCGTGCGCCTTACCGCTCAGCCATCCTGACTCATAGGAGTATATGCCTATGCGACTAATTAAAAACTTCCCATCTGTTTTTGTCAGACAATTTAATTAATTTCTGCTTGCAATCGCCTCGATTTCGATTTTTGCACCTCCGGGGAGTCTGCATACTTCGAAGGCACTTCTTGCAGGAGGATCAATGGAGAAGTATTCTGAATAGGTAGAATTCATTTCTGCAAAATCATCTATGTTCTCCAAGAACACAGTTGTTTTGACGACGTCAGATAGACCAAGTCCGTCCGCTTCAAGGATATTTTTAATATTTTCTAGACAGATTTGTGTTTGAATTTGAATAGAATCGGAGAAATGGGAAATTCCATCGGCTGTTTTTGCTACTTGTCCTGCGGTGAAAACTAGATTGCCATGTGCGATCGCTTGGCTATATGCCCCTATAGGAGGAGCTGCTGTTGATGAGTTTATAACACGTCTCATGAATCAAGAGTTTATGCGGAGAGGGGATAAACAGATCAGAATTAAACGTTTGGTAATTAGAATTATCGCTCGTCGATGGGTATGTATGTCATATCAGAAGGCCCTATGTAATTCGCCCTTGGTCTAATTAATCTGTTGTCAGATAATTGTTCGATGGAATGACCCACCCACCCTCCAACACGAGATAAAGCGAAGATTGGCGTGTACAGATCAATCGGTATTCCCATTTGATAATAGGCAGAACCAGAATAGAAATCTACGTTAGAGGCTAGTCCCTTTTCTTGGGATAAGTAGGATTCGATGGAAATGCTGTAATCATACCAACGCATATCACCGGAGGATAATCCAAGTGATTTTGACATGCCGCCTAGGATGGTGGCACGAGGGTCATTTATTTTATAAACTCTATGTCCAAATCCGGGGATTTTATTCCCAGATTGTAGAGAATTTTTGACCCACTCTATGGGATCAACATTACTTTTATCAATGTCCAATAGCATTTTCATGACGTTTTGATTTGCCCCCCCATGGAGGGGTCCAGATAAAGTACCTATAGCACTAGTAATTGCACTGTAAAGATCGGACAAAGTACTAAGAGTAACTCTAGCTGAGAAAGTAGATGCATTTATTCCATGATCACAATGTAAAATAAGGGCAGTATCTAATGTTTTTGCCGTTGTTTCATTTGGTTCTTCTCCAGATAGCATATATAAAAAATTGGCAGCATGATTCAAGTCCGGTCGAGGGGGTATGATTTCTTTTCCAGATCTAGCGCGATGGAATGCCGCTAGAAGAGTGGGCATTTTAGCAGTTACATTGGCCCCTTGTTGTAATACTACATCAAGATTTTTTGTATCTTTTTTATTTGGGTCATATCCAGACAACATAGAAATCATGGTTCGAAGTGCCGCCATAGAGTTCTCGTTTTGATCTGCTAATTCCATAATGATTTTATCCATGCCAGGATCGATCTCGCGATGATTAGAAAGGTCTTCTGTGAACTCAGTTAGTAAATCTGAAGAGGGCAGTTCTCCGTGCCAAAGTAAATAGAGTACTTCTTCAAAAGTTGATTTTTCTGCCAATTCCTCTATAGGATACCCCCTATAGATCAATACACCTTCGATTCCATTGATATAACTTAATTGAGATTCTGTTACGACGATCCCTTCTAAGCCTTTTTTTATGGAATCTTTAGTCATCTTAGTATGAGAGGAGTTCAGTAATTATAATTTGAATGATAATTGGTTTTTCAAGAATTGGGCCCCATCTCTCATTATTCGACATATATCGAGTGTGAGATCGACAAGGAGGACCATGTGGGAAAAATAATACTTCGAAAGAATCCTTTTGCTCTCTGAATTCTAAATCGATGTTAATGGATCCTATCGAAGTGGAGTACGAACCCACTAGTGTCAAGTTAGTTTTGGCAGAAATGAAAGATACATCGGAATTGATAATAGATTTAGCATATTCTGCTGTGCTACACGGCGGGGAGGAAATGGCAGAAGAGGTTTTAGAGCTAGAAGCACATATGGATGTCTTACAGCTTAGAGCTAGAATGAGTTTGTTATTGGCAGCTAGAACGCCAGAAGATGCGGAGACATTGGCCCCAGTCTTAGGGGTAGTGGGTGCTGCAGAGAAAATTTCAAATGCGGCGGGTGAAATTGCACAGGCTGTTTTGTCAGAGAGTGGCATCCCAGATGAAATTAGGGCTGCGTTGCCAGAGGCGCTGGAAACTATGGTTCGTGCCAAAGTGCACAGAGATTCTCCTTTTTGCGATATGACATTAGGAGGGTTGAATATGGAAACAGACACAGGTATTAGAGTGATTGCAATAAGAAGGAAAGGGAAGTGGATATATAACCCAGGTCCAGAGGAGAGAATTAGTTTAGAGGATGTGGTTCTTTTGCGAGGTTCGGAAGAAAATTTGGCAGATGTGTATGAGAATGTGACTATAAGCGAATACAAACTGACAGAATATGTAGAATCGGAATTAGTTGATTTGGAAAGGGCAGTGGATTCGATAGTGCTGATGAAAAATATGAGTGAGCTTGCAGTAGACCTAGCATATGGGGCCATTTTGTTTAACTCAGAAGATGTGGCAGAAGAAGTATTTGAACTTGAAGCAGAAGTTGATGCGCTTCAGTCTAGATTTGAGGCTTGGACACTTAGGGCTGCGGCGAGTGTGGAAGATCCAATTCGTTTGAGAGGGCTAGTCCATCTTGCACGTGCTACAGAAGAAATTTCAGATGCTGCGTTAGAAATAGCAGATGGAGTATTAAGAGGGATTGCATCCCATCCGATAGTAGCAGAAGCTGTTCAGGTTTCTGATGAAATTATTATCAGGATTACACTCGGACCGGGTTGTGATCTAGATGGAAAAACACTTGGTGAATGCAATCTCTCATCTGAAACGGGTATGCGAATTCTAGCCATTCGACGTTTTAATACTGCAGAGTGGGTTGTTTCTCCAGATTCTGAAACGGAGTTGAAATCGGGGGACGTATTGGTTGCAAAAGGCACCCGTCTGGGTGCAGAAAGGGTTGCAATATTGACCTCATAATCCATACATGGGCACTATTTTATGGAACTGATTAAGGATTTGACCCCAAGAATTAATACAATTAACATGGTGATGCAAAATGCGAGGACTATTGAGAGTAAGAAGAAAAGTTGGGGAGTCCCTCTTGCGTCTAGATTGGGACCTGCTATCTCATTGATCCTATAGAAATACGCAAAGGCAGATATCGAAAAGCCGATCGTTAAGCCTATATATAAATTTCTGCGTATATTTGCAAGTTCTAGAACTCTCTGTTTCGCAGTGTGTTTTTTCATGGATTTTTTGTACGTTTATGAAATATGGTTTCTCTCCAAAATATCTTTGTATTTATGTGAATTGGGAAGGAATTCATCTACCTTTCTGGGTGGAGTGCAGAATCAAATCCGCCTCTTATTAATGGTTTTGCTAGGTGTCTTCGGGCACAGGGGGGAACTTCATACCAGCCAATATGAATTTTTCTAGGATAAGGTACTTGAATTTTATCAGATTTTTTTGCCCCACATTTTCTACATCGATAGCCTTGAGACTGGCCTGAGCTCTCCATGCTATCGTTGCAAATAGTGCATATTGGATTTTTTGTTTTTGTCGTGATCAATTCCCTGATTGCGAACTTTTCAAGTTTCAAAGTTCCCTGGGCTACTTCTCCACATACCGTTATTTTATCACCAATATCGATATTTCTCACATGATTGCGGAAATGTTTTGTGGGTTCAAATGCAGAACATAATATTTCATTTGATTCATCTTTTAATTTAAAGAAAACATGACCACCTTCGATCGTATATGGTGATGAAGAAACCATACCATCTATTGAATAAGATTTGCCTTCTTCAATGGACCCCATTTTTCCGGGTTGAATATGGGCATCGGTGCCTTGGTTTGTGGTGAACAGAGCACTATGAATTGAAGGTTCCGACTTTATTTTGTTAGCCACACTTGTAACTATCTCGGGGTTTTCTCCACGAATGCCATATAAAACGGGGCAGGGAGTCCGAGGGACACAAACTGGATAACCCTCTTTTTTATCAAAATTATCCCAAACAAGAGGATAGAATTGGTTTGAAACTTCAAGGACAGAAGAAGAATCTACTTCCCGTATTGTCCCCCATAGATGTTGATCTCGGTAAGTGATGCGTTCGTATGTCCAATCATCTAATGCATTGTAGGCACCGAGTGATGCTAGTGCACCGATTAAGCCCCTTCCTCCGTTCCAGCTCTTGTACAAATACTCATTCTCAGTGAGTAGATCGATTGCTGTTTCCTTTTCATGAAAACTTCTAATTGCATTTAGACTAAATTCAGAAATGGATTCGGGGACATCTTTGAACGTATTTGGGGCCACAACTAGGCCTGGTTGGGTGGTAGGATCGGAAAGTTCAGCTAGCTCATTTACTACATCTACTGCGATATCAAACGTCGTTTTTGGGTCACAAGTCGTGGAGAGGGCAACTGATGCATTCCCTCTAGTTTTATGAATAACACCGGGGTTTAGTCGGATGAGCATTAATTTTGCAGATTTATCTTGCAGTTTTTCTGTGATTTGAAATGCAACGTAGGTTGTGCACATTCCATGTTCCCTGGAATCTGTGTCGTCTAGTCCAAGGATAGTCATTGGTTCTTAATTTATTTGAAGAAAATATAACACTTATTTAGAATACCAAGAGAGATTATCGGAGTTATAAGATAACATTTGGATACAATTTGCAGAAATATTTGTGTTGGTCGTTAGAAGTCGGGGAAGGTTACACATTCTTTGCAAACTCCTCGGATATCCAATTGGAAACTTTCTATTTTCCCCCCCGTGATTCGGCCCAGGGGCAGATTGACTTCGGGTATATGTATGTTTGAATCACACTCGGAACAGTGGAAATGAGTATGTTGTATATTATGCTTCGAATATAAAGCACGCCCATCACATGTAAAATGATGAATTTCATTATCTTTTCTCAATTTAGCTAAGTGGCGATAGATAGTTGCTATTCCAATTCCTTCTTCTTTCAGTATTGTATGAATTTCTTCAACCCGGAATGTATGATCGAATTCATCTATTACTTCTTGGACTCTTTTCTTTTGCCAAGTATTCCTATGGTGTTTCATTAATCACAATACTCCTGTTGATGATATATATTGATTCTTTTCATTATTGATAATAGTAATCATTAGCTTTATATATAACTTACGTTTTATCTAGAAAGGTAATGGAATCGAATAATAAATTTGCAATTGTCCTATCCTTTTTATTAATAGTAGGTCTATTCACATTAGCTAGTGCAGATATATACGGGGCGTTCGGTCACGACCACCATGATCACGATGATCATGGGGCAGAACATCACGATGACCATGATGATCACGATGATCATGGGGCAGAAGATCACGACGACCACGATGATCACGACGACCACGATGATCATGCAGCGGGGCATCATGGTGATCATGGGTCAGAAGCTCATGACGAATGCGACGACCACGATGATCATGCAGCAGAAGATCACGACGACCATGATGATCACGACGACCACGATGATCATGCAGCAGAAGATCACGACGACCATGATGATCATGCAGCAGA
>MDTE01106428.1_pt1 | contig 35709 bp, 24 predicted proteins | sample 811231 | NCBI WGS metagenome assembly MDTE01 (sample SAMN05326651, study PRJNA326480) | marine metagenome | isolation source: seawater | place: Indian Ocean: Red Sea | collected 2010
CGAACTGCGTGGGCAGGGCGGCATCGACACGCTCCAGGGCGGTGGCGGCAACGACACCCTGATCTGGAAAGTGGGCGAGGGCTCCGACCAGATGGACGGTGGAGACGCCGACGACACGGTCCAACTCAACGGCCGCACGAACAAGGATGTTTTCACCGTTGGCCAGGCCAGCGGCAACATGAGGATCACCAACGGCAGCGACAACGTCGATCTCAACAGCGGAACGGTCGAACGCGTAGAGCTCAATGCCGGGTCGGGCAACGACCGGGTCGAGATCAACTCGCTGGGATCGGTCGGCGGAATTGAGCTGAACATCAACGGACAACACGGCCGGGATTCGATCCTCGCCAGCAACGGCAACATCGGGTCGGTCCAACTGATCGTCGACGGCGGAACCGGCGATGACACGATCGTCGGCAGTGCCGGCGACGACCTGCTCTCCGGTGGTGATGGCAACGACTCGATTTCCTCCGGTTCCGGTGACGACGTTCTCGACGGAGGCAACGGTGGAGACTTCCTCTGGGGCGAGGCCGACGAGGATACGATTCACGGGGGAGAAGGCAGTGACACACTCCGGGGCGGCCTCGGCGACGATGAACTCGACGGCGACGGCGGCAACGACGAACTGACCGGAAACGCGGGCGACGACACCCTGGTAGGATCCAACGGCAACGACACGCTCAACGGCTCCAAGGGTGACGATTGGCTCGATGCCGGCAACGGCAGCGATTCGCTCAACGGCGGAACCGGTGACGACCAGTTGGACGGCGGCGCCGAAGACGACACGTTGATCGGGTTTGACGGAGCCGACAGCATTCTGGGTGGCCAGGGCGACGACTCCATCGACGGCGGCGAAGGCAACGATGTGCTCAACGGCGACGACGGGGACGATACCATCAGCGGCGGACTCGGAGACGACTCGATTGCCGGCGAGGACGGCGACGACAAGATCAATGCCGGCCAGGGTGCCGACATCGTCAGTGGCGGCAACGGCAACGACGATCTTCTGGGTGGCGGGGGACGCGACCTGATCCTCGGTGACGGCGGCAACGATTACCTCAACGGCAACGGTGGCAGCGACACGCTGGCCGGGAACGAGGGCGACGACGACTACAGCGACAGCGAAGTGACGGCCGGTGGACAGGTCGACGACGACTTCCTGCCGGACGACTACCCGTTCGATTTCGAAGATCGCGACAACATCTTCAACGACGACGATGGTGACAACCTGATCAATACGGTTGTCTAGCGAACCCGGGTGCGGCAGCCGACTATCCGGAGGCGCCGGCTCGTTTGTAGAGATCGAGCATCCGGGGCAGGCAAACCTCCAGGCTATAGTCCTGTTCGATCATCGCCGCGCCGGCCTCGCCCAGGTGCCGGAATGCCTCGGGATCTTCGAGCACCCCCAGGGCCTGCTCGGTGAAACCGTCGACGTCGAAGAAATCGGCCAACAGGCCGTTTTCACCGTGACGGATCATCTCCTGCACCGGCTCGGGATTGCTGGCCAGCACGGTGCAGCCACAAGAGAGCGAATTCATCATCGACCAGCTGAGCACAAACGGAACGGTCAGGTAGATGTGGAGATCCGACAGCGAGAAGATGTCGACCAGTTCCAACGGGGTGACCCGGCCGGTGAACAGGAACTTCGAGAGATCGTAATCGTCCTGCTTGAGCACGTGCGCACGGTACGAATCCTCCTCGATCCGGTTCAGGTCGCCTCCGTAACAGACCCGGTCACTGCCCACGCAAACAAACAGCACATCATCCCGGGCATCGCAGATTCGCTTGGCCACCTTCATGAAGATGTCGAAACCGCGCATCGACTCGAAACCACGTGAGACGTACGTCACGATCCGCGTCTCCGGAGAAATCTCCCGGTCACCGATCTTCCTGGGCACGTCCGGACGCCGCCGCCAGACCTCACGGTCAATCCCGTCGAAGATCGCTTCGATCTTGTGCTCGTACTCGGTGGGCAACAGCCCCGCCTGCCACCTGGTCGGCGCGTAGGCGACCCGGCAGGTCTGCAGGTCGAGATGGATCATCGCGTTGCGGGTGCGTGACCTGAGTTGGTCGAGTTCGCGGGTGGGAAACTCGGGACGAAAGTCCAGGTCCGATCCCTTCGAGTGGTAGTAGTACTCGAAGTAGTTGACGATCGGGCAGTCGTAGAGGTCGGCCAGGAACAGGGTCGAACCGAACCCGCTGTGTCCAACCACCAGGTCGGGCTTGATGTCCGGCCGGGCCTTCATCGTCTCGTAGACCGCGTGAGCATGCCACGTCGCGTTCTCGAAGGTCCGGCTGCAATAGTGCGTGTCCCGGGTCGCTCCCCCGTCGATCTTGTACTGGATCCGTTCGATCCCGTCGAAATTCCCTGGTTCCAGCTCACAGACGAAGCTGCACTGGAAGTCGTGGTGATCGACCAGGTGCCGACCGATGTGGCCGAACTGTGCCGGGAAGTTCTTGTGGACAAACAGTACGTGCATGACTGGATTCCGACTTGTCGGTCCCGTGGTGGCCGGTTACGCGGCCTGCCCCAGGGCACCCCGAAACAACAACAGTTTGAATGGTTCCGCCGATTCGTAGCCCACCTCGTTGCCGTAGACCATAGCTCTCTGGCGAAGTGCCTGGATGCTGCGAGGATGGGGGTACTCGCGCAATTCGTCCACGTAAACCTCCATCGCCGCGAGCTTCTTTTCGAGCGTCCGGCTGATGTCGACGAAGTAGTTCGGACAGAAAATCGTGTTCTGGGTCCTCCCTCCCCATTCGGTCGACGAGTTGACCTGGTAGCTCAGGACCTGGTTGACCGGCTGGTCGGGAAGCGGTCTCGTGGCGACCATGACCGACTTGTAGATCAGTTGATGATCCATGTTGATGTCGTCGCCGTTCTGAACAAACACCGTGTCGAACCGTCGCTGGTGGATCAGGGACTCGAAGGCCTGGTTGAGCCGACAGTGCTCGACCGTATCGAGCCGCATGTCCGGAAAGTCCCACTGGATGAGTTCATCCGTCCCCAGGATCTGGTTGGCTTTTTCTGCGTGCTGTTGCTTGCGAGCCAGGATATCGGGGTCGTCGGCGTACTGGGTACTGCTGCCGTCGGTGACGATGACCACCGACACGTTGCCCCCCTGCTCCTTGATCAACGGGATGGTCCCGCCGACTCCAAGCACCTCGTCATCCGGATGAGCGGCCACCACCAAAACGTTCTTCATGTTCATGCGGCCTCCCTGGCCTGCCGCCACGTGTCCCATTCCATCTGCAAACGGGACAACTCGTTCCGCAGCCGATGCAGTTCGTCCTCGACGGCGTACCCGAACTTGTGCCCCACCCGGAACAGGGTATCGCCTTCCGGTCCGCTCTCGACCATCGCATCGAACAGCCACAACGGCCGATCACCGGCCTGGACAAGCAACCGACCGTCTTTGGACAGCAGGATCTGGCCCGGGGTTCCAATATGATCAGGGACCTCGTTCAGACTCGCTCGCCAGAAGACCACCTTTGTCGCCCCATAGTAGCTGTAAGCTCCGGGGTACGGGTGCGAGACAGCCCGAACAAGCCTCTCAATGGTTTCGGCCGACTGGCGAAAGTCGATGTGACCGTCGGCGGGGGTCCGCCTGGCTCGGTACGAGGATCCCTCGGACGGCTGGACCCGTTCGGGGACCACCGCTCCGGACCGCTGGGCCTCGTGGAGTTCACAGAAGGCATCACGAAGGTTCTCGGCGACCAGTTCGTAGATGTCGCTGGCGTAGCCGCTCGGTGGAACCGAAAACCACTTCTGGCAGAGGATCGGCCCGGAGTCCACACCGATGTCCATTCGAAACAGCGTAACGGCCGACCGGTCACAACCCTGCAGGATTGTCCATGGAACCGGGGCGCGACCTCGACCTTCAGGCAACGGGGAGGGGTGGCTGCCCACGACATACCGGGCCGGCACCGACAACAACTCGTCGCCGAACAACTGGCTCCAGCCCAGCGTATAAAGGTAGTCCGGCTTCAGCCGCTCGATCGCCGCGATTGTCGGTCCGCTGTTGATGTCGGTCGTGTCGACCGTCTCGATCCCGTGCCTTTCACACAGCGGGTGCAGGTCCACGTGGTCGGACACCGCCGCACTGCCATCCGGCAAGGTCACCAGGCCGACGACCTGCGCACCGGTGGCGATCAATCCCTCGAGCACAACACGGCTTTCAAGATTGGAGCCGACGCAGACGATTCTCGGCGGGGATGTCGTGATGGGCCTGGTTCCGGTTTGGGTTTCTGTAGTGATTGGACAGCGTTTTGAAGAGGGATCAGGCGGCCGGTCGCACCGGTTCACTCGGCGAGTCATTTCCCCGGGCTCCGGCCCACTCGTCACCGGACGGCGGGTGGGAATCGGCCTGGACGGTGACGAGCAGCAGCACGGTCCTGAGCAGGATCGAGAAATCCAGCCATGTGCTCTGGTGATCGACGTACCAGCAGTCATGTTCAATCCGCTCCGGCCACGACAGCGCCGTGTTGCCACGCACCTGCGCCAGGCCGGTCAGTCCGGGTTTGACCAGGAAACGACGGCGTTGCTCGTCACTCATCCGCTGGTAGTCCTCGTCAACAGTCGGCCTCGGACCAACCAGTGACATCGTGCCGTTGAGGACGTTGAACAACTGGGGCAGTTCGTCGATCTTGGTCCGCCGCAGAAACCCGGCTCCGAAAAAGATCCGCGGATCACTGCGAACGGTCACCGAACCCGAACCGGTCTCTTCGGCACCGACGGTCATCGTGCGGAACTTGAAGATCTGGAACCGGAGACCGTTGAAACCGATTCGGTCCTGCACGTAGAGCAGCGGTCCTCGCGAAAACGACTTGATGATCAGGGTGGCGACCACGAAGAACGGAAAACACGCGATGACAAATACGAGTGCCAACGAGTAGTCGGCCAGTGCCTTGGTGAATCGTCGGATGAACGTCATGGCCATCGGTGCTCTAGGCAGCGGCTTTCCGAGACGGATTCCCCGACTCGACTTCCGGCAGTCCGCTGGCGGACTGGAGAATCGGCATGATCGAATCGATCGTTTCGTCGTCCAGTTGGCGACGTCCTTTCCCCACGCTCCGCCGGCTGACATTGGCGACCGACGACGCGATCGACGTGGGGTCCGCGTCGATCTCGAGGAAATCGACGATCCGCCGGGCGTGTTCCTGCGGCGATTCCACGAACTGCTCGTACTGCAGGCTGAGCACTCGGTCCTCAGCGATACCGGACAACGCCCCGGAGGCCAGTTGGACACTCCGGGCCCACTGCAGAGCACAGACCTCGGCCAACGACCGTTCGGCCAGTGCCTGCTGCATACCCTCAAAACGGGGTCCCCAGGAGGACAGGCGTTTCTTCCCCGAGACCAGGTGATAAAGCCGATTCGCCAGGTATCGGGCCCCGTAGTACGGCACATCTCGCCAGGGAACAAACCGAGCCTTGCGAAAGATGTAGCCCAGGTCGATCGGATTGGTCCAACACTTTATTGCCGAGGCCACCACGTCGACGCCATCGCGTCCCAGGAACAAGTACCGTGCGTCAGGAACGACCTGGTCGACAAAACCCACCCGCAGGGAATTGGCACAGGTCTTCTCGACCACGACATCGAGGCCTTCGCGACGGGCAACCCGGTCAAATTCTCTCCTGATGAACCGGCGAACGGGTTCGGTGGCCTGGTGAGGCTGGAATTCGTCAAGCGGACAGCGGGAGTTGCGGTGCCGCCAGATGTAGTTGATTTCGTCACACGGCCAAGTCCCCACGCCCGGGAGGCTGGTCAGCACATCCCGCAACATGTTGGTCCCGGATCGCGCGGCACCGATGATGATGACTGGTTGATACACGACGGCCATGCGTTCGAATCCCGGGTCCGTTACCTCCCGCTGACGTTGGAACCGCCCGGAGCGCGGGAAGTGACGACGGCGTGCGCCATCGACGTGCCAATTCGGCAGGATCGTCTCCGCACAACCCGCCGGGACCACCGAGGACCGAGGGCGGCGGATTATACGGACCGGCTCGGAAACGCGACAAGATCAACGTGCCGGAGGTGCGGAGATTGGAGCCGGGGTTTTGATCTTGCTCGGTGCCAACGGCCATCACTAGGATCCCCCGCGCGCCGATCCGGACAGATCAACTGGGATTCGATCCGGAACGGCGATCGTGTCAGGAGTTGGCAGCCATGCCGTCAGGGACTTCCATCCGGAAACACCGGCCTCATGCGTGGATCATCGGTGGCGGCGGGCTACAACTAAGAATCCCGCTGATGAGATTGCTCGAAAAACACGGCTTCACCATGTCCGCCGTGGGTCCGGGTTTCACCGAAGCATTTGCCGAAGCCGGGTTCGACTATCACAGGTATCCGCTGCGGCGGGCCCTGAACCCGCTGGCCGATTTCCGGGCCGGAAAGGCCCTCCAACGGCTGTTCCTCGAACACCGACCCGACCTGGTACACTGCGTCAACACCAAGCCCACGCTGCTGGTGCCCCCGATCGCTCGCCGCACCGGGGTCTCGGGTTGCGTGCGGACCATCACCGGTCTCGGAGCCCTCTTCAGTTCCTCCTCTCCCCTGGCACTGTCGCTGAGGCTCGTCTACCGCCAACTGCAGCGGAAGGCCGAGCGAGACTGTGATTTCACCGCATTCCAGAATCCCAACGACCGAGACTACTTTCGCCGTCACCGCATGTCGTTCTCCGAACGCGATGCGGTGGTGCTCGGGTCCGGAATCGATGTCGAAGCCGTTCGGGCCCGACGGAGTTCACCCGCCGTCCAGTCGGACCTGAGACGAGAACTGCAACTCGACGGACGGGCACCGGTCGTGATGATGACGGCCCGGCTGATCCGCCCCAAGGGCGTCGGTGAGTTCCTGGAGGCAGCCACCGCTGTCCGACGGATCCGGCCCGAAATCACCTTCCTGCTGGTGGGCCCGGAAGTCCGTGAGGGTCCCGCGATCTTCCCCGTCGAAGAGGTCCAGCGGTGCTCCGACGTGCGTTACCTGGGCTGGCGGGACGACGTCGCCGACCTGATGGCCATCAGTGACCTGCTGGTCCTGCCCAGTTACTTCCGCGAAGGCATCCCCCGAGTGTTGCTCGAAGGTGCCGCATTGAGCCTGCCACTGATCACGACCGACATGCCCGGCTGCCGGGAAGTCGTCACCGACGGCGTCAACGGACTGCTGGTCCCCGCCCGGAACGGAACGCGGCTGGGAACGGCCATCCTGGAACTGCTCGACGACCCCGACCGCTGCCGGGACATGGGCCGCGCCAGCCGAGCGCTGGTCGAGGAGAGGTTCCACCTGGAGATGGTCGCCGCGTCCTACGCCGAGATCTACCACCGCGTACTGGGCACCGCGAAACCCACGGAAGTCGACCTGCGACAGGCCGCCTGAACAGCCTGCGGTCTCAGGCGGCGGCGGTTGTCGCTCCGGAAACCGCCGGGAATCCCGAGAACGCCGCTGTCTGCAACCACAGTTCCAGCACCAGCAGCGAATAGACCAGCGTCGGCCAGTTTCGCTCGGCCAGTGTCTGCTGGCCGAGCAACTCATCGAGAAACCGCCCGTCGAGAAATTCTCGAATCCGGGCCGTGGAACTGCCCAGCGTGTCCATCAGCAGCTCGTGCAGGTCACCGGCCAGCCATCGATCCAGGGGGATTTCGAACCCCCGCTTCCTGCCGCCGATCACCTCGGCCGGAAGTTCGTCCTTCCAGCCGTCTCTCAACAGGCTCTTCAACCGTCCGCCCCGCAACCGGAAACCCGGTGGCAACGAGGCGACGTATTCGGCCAGTCGGTAATCCAGCAGGGGCGACCGCCCTTCCAGCGAATGGGCCATCGTGGCCATGTCCATCTTCACCAGCAATCCGCTGAGCAGGTTGACCCGGATGTCGGTGGCCGTCTGCGTGTCGAGAGCACCCAGGCCCTGGGGTTGAACACTCTCGAGCCACTCCTCGGTCGACCGAACCGCCGGCCCTCGCCAGTGTTGTTGCTTGTCGACTTCTCGCAGCTTGTCCGACGTCCAGGCCAGGTACCGCTCCGACGGTTCCAGGATCAAACCACGACACATTCTCGCCGCGAATCCCAGTGGACTGCGGCGGCCCGACGCAAGCTGTCCAAGCAGAGCCGCCCCCGCCCGAGCCGTCCAATCGGGCAACCAGCCAAGCCGCCCGGCCAGGTGAGCGGCCAGATGACGGCGATAACCGGCAAACACCTCGTCGCCACCGTCGCCATTGAGCACCACGGTGACATGCTGTCTGGCCAGCCGCGAAATCGCCAAGCTGGGAATCGCACTCGGATCGGCGAACGGCTGATCGTAATGCCTGACCAGATCGAGCAGCGTCTCTCGCGGGGCAATCTCCAGCGGCAACACCATGTGCCTGACGCCCAGTTGCCGTGCCGTTCGGGCGGCCACCGCTGACTCGTCATAACGGGGATCGTCGACACCGACGGTAAAAGTCTGCAGGTCAGACCCGACCAGCTTCGCCGCCTCGCAGGCGATGATTGACGAATCGACGCCACCCGAGAGGAAGACACCCAGGGGCACATCCGAATGCAGCCGCGTACGAACCGCCTCGGCCACCAGTTCGCGTGTTCGCTTGATAGCCGTGGAGTAACTGGTGCTGAGTTTGCCCGAGTAACGCAGCGACCAGTAGGAGCTCACCCGGACATCCTGGCCGTCAAATGACAGTGTGCATCCCGGTGGCAGTGCCTCGACACCGCGGAACACCGTTTCGGGCTGAGGCACACAACCCAGCGACAGGTAATCGGCGATCCCCTGTGGCCGCAGTTCCCAACTGCCCCCCGCAGCCTCAAGCAACGGTCTCAGGGCCTTCAATTCCGAGGCGAACACCAGCCCCCCGTCGGGAGTCCGTGCGTAGTAGAGAGGTTTCTTGCCGAACCGATCTCGTGCCAGGACCAACCGACTCGCGTCACCATCCCAGATCGCCAGGGCAAACATGCCGTTGAGCGACTCGCAGAACGATTCACCGTGATCCTCGTACAGGTGCACCGCCACTTCGGTATCCGACGCCGTCGACAGCGTGTGCCCGGCCTGCCGCAACGAACCGGCCAATTCCCGGTAGTTGTAGATCTCGCCGTTCATCACCACCGCACAGGTTCGCTGTTCGTTGAACAGCGGCTGCCGGCCGGTCTCGAGGTCAACGACCGACAATCGTCGCATACCCAGGAACACTCCCCCGTCGCTGAACTGGCCCTCGTCATCGGGTCCACGGTGCAGGATGCGGGACAGCGCGTCGTCACGGATCCCGGGTGCGAGCGGCCGCTGCGTCCATGATCCGAGTATTCCACACATGGTCAGGCGGCCTGCTCGGTGATCGTCTGGTCCTGCCGGGGAGCGAGACCCAGCACATCATCCCACAACTGTTCGAAACGCCGTACCATCCGCTCGAGGCCAAACTCCTCGATGATCCGCCGTCTCCCGGCATCTCCGATCCGTCTCCGTTCCAGGACCGTCATCTGCAGCAACTCGTCGATCGCGCCGGCCAGTTCCCCGGCCCCTCCCACCGGAACAACCCGGCCGGCCGATCCCACCAGTTGAGCCGAGCCTCCCGCATCGGTCACCACACAGGGGACCCCACATGCCATCGCCTCACCCACGGTGTTGGGCAGGCCCTCGGTGTGAGAAGCCAGGAAGGCGACATCCAGCGCGGCCTGCCAGGCAGGCATGTCGTCCTGGCGACCGACCAGGTGCAGCCGTTCCCGGCATCCGGACTCAGTGGCCAGCCTCACCAGTTCCGTGTTGTCCCCATCGACCCCGTTGCCGCACATCAACACATGCAGATCCGCGTGTCGGGCCATCAGCACCCCGGCAGCCGCCAGCGCCGTCTCGAAGTCCTTCAGCGGATCCCACCGCGCAGCCATGCCGACCAGCCGGGTGTCGGGCGGAACATCGAGTTCCCGTCTCAGTGCCCGACGAGACTCCTCGGACGGTTGAAATCGATCCGTGTCGAACCCGTTGGGAATCACCTCCATCCGCCCGGAATCGTAGCCCAGGTCCCGGTGAACATCCCGACCGGCACACGAATTGACGATGATCTTCTCGGGAATCCAACCCGACAGCGCCGCACAGGCCCGCGCCGTCCAGCAGGTGGTCGACTTGTCCCGACCGCGGGTCGGCCCATTCATCCGCAGGTTCCAGACCAGCGGCACACCGGGACGGGCCAATCGCGTGGCCAGTCCGCCAAGCAGGTCCGAGTGATACAACCAGGTCTGGACCAGGTCTGGAGAAAACGCCCGAACCGTACGCAACAGCCGTACCAGGCTCGATGGCCCGGGGATACCTCGCCGCATGCCGACAAAAGTCACCGGCACATCGATCGACTCCAGTCTCCGCGAAGCCGGACCACCCCCGATCAGTGACACGACATGCGGTGACCAGCGATCCCGATCGAGCCGGTCCAGCAAGCGAACCAGCATCATCTCGGCTCCCCCGAGATTCAGGTTGTTGATCACATGCAGGACACGGCGAGCCGTCATCTGGGACTGCTCCAGGTCAGTGGGGACGCATGGGGCGACCACGCGAGACGAGGAAGTTCCGAGGGTGCCGGTTGGGTGGCCCGGGCCAGTACGGCGGCGCCAACCAGCACCGGCAGAGCCTGGAAGCTGACCAACAGCGCGGTCATCACCGTCAGGGCCAGCAGGTGGGCCAGAACGTAGGCGGCCACGTGTCGCTGTCGCTGCTTCCACAGGCCATGGACAACCATTCCCATTCCCAGGAAACACATCATCGCCGCCGGCAGACCACCGGCCAGGATCACACCGAGGTAATACACGTGCACGGTGTTATTGGTCATTTCCGAGACGCGGGCATGGGCTCCTGCCGGGCCGTAACCCAGCAGCAGGACATCCGACGCGTAATGCATCGAGACGTCTATCAACGCCAAACGGTTGTCGATCGAATCCTCCAACCGGTCAGCCCGCTTGGTGACCAGGTCACCGAAGCGATACCAGAGGTCGGTCACACCGCTGGCCCCCTCGCTGGCCAACGTCCATCCCAGTCCGAGCAGGACCATCCACACGGCGACCTGTCGGCGGCGAGGTTCGTGCCAGAGGTACCACAACACACCGGGCACCGCGAAGATGATCGACTTGGAGACCGCTGCCAGCAGGCCGAGAATCATCACCAGCAGAACACCGATCCGGGTCCCGATCTTCCGCAACCAGGGAATCAGCAACAGGCACGGAGTCAGGCTCATCACCAGCGAGTTGCATTTCAGGCACAGGCCGGCAGCCCGCGAAAATCCCGAGTTGAACACGATGACCCGCTGGTTCCCCAGTTCCGGCAGGTAGCCGGCCCCCTGCCCAACCGCGATCAACGAGTTGGTTGCCGCCGAGGCCAGGACCACAACGACAATCCGGCGGACCGGCAGGCCGACAAAGGCAACCCACCCGAACGGCAGAACGAACCCCCAGATGTAGAACACCTGGATCAACTCGACCATTCCCCCGTCGGGGTCGAACAGGGTGGAGAGCACGAACAGGGGCAGCGCGCACAGGAACGGAATCTGGAATCCCTGCAACTGGAGCAGCCGGGGAGCATTCAACACGACCGCCACCACCAGGAAGACGTCGGCGATGGTGAAGCTGACCCCGAAATTCAGTGCTGGGAACGGAAGCAGGAACAGCGCCACCGTCGCGAAGACCCTCTGCAGCGAACTGGTCGAGGAAGAGTGCTTCATGCGGCCCTCCCGACAGGCTGTTGCTGTAAGCCCATCGAGGCTCGCTGTAGCATCTCGGAGAGCAGAAACAACTTCCAGATTCCCCCGGCGTGCTCGGCACGGCCACTGAGAAAATCTCGTTCGACCCGGTCAACCGTCTCCATCTCCAGCCAGCCGCATTCGCGGAATGCCCGGGCCCGAAGCGAATCAGATACACGTTCGCGAAGCGGACCGATCAGCCAGGTATTCAGCGGAACGTCAAAACCGGACTTGGGTCGCTCGAACAACCGCCGCGGTACACGACGTGCGAGCACGTTCCTCAGCACACTCTTGGGCCCCCCGGCCATCCGGGCTGCGGTCGTCAAACCGGCACCTAGAGACATCACCCGTCGATCGAGCAACGGGCAACGGACCTCCAACCCGTACCGCATCGAAGCACGGTCGACCTTCACCTGCAGGTCGTCGGGAATGTAATGGACGACATCGAAGGCTGCGGCCTGCGAGAGCGGATCCGCATCAACCCGTGAGAAAACATCGCGGACCAGTTGTGCCGGCGCCTCGTCGGCACCGTCAACTCCCGGGATCAGCTGGGCCAGTGGTGTGGCATGCCACCCTCTCAGGATCTCGGCGTACAACCCGGCAGCGTCCCGCCGTTGGAGCCAGCGAGCAATCCGCTCGCCGCGGCGGCGATCACACCCACGGGCCAGCCACCCCGCAACAGTGCGAAAGACAGCCGGCCATCGACCGGCAGAGAGGGCTCGCCCGAACCAGCCGTATCGAGTGTACCCGCCAAAGCACTCGTCTCCCCCGTCGCCGCACAATGCCACCTGCACGTGCTGCCGGACGGCACGACACAACAACATCGTCGGCAGCCCGGACGTATCAGCGTAGGGTTGCTCGTAACAATCCAGGTAATCGTCGACCAGTCCGGGCAGTTGGTCCATTTGCACACGGATGTCGTGATGAGGCAGATTCAGTTCAGTCGCTATCGCGGCAGCCTGCGGTCCTTCGTCGAATCCGGGATCATCGAAAGACACAGTGAACGTGGGCAGATCACTCCGACCTGCCGAGGCCAGCGATGCGGCAACCAGCGATGAATCCACTCCGCCCGACAGAAACGTCCCCACCGGAACGTCGCTGACGGTTCGACGCATGACCGAATCGTCGATCACGTGCTGGACGTCCTCGAGTTCGACAGTCTCCCGGTCACCCCACGACCACGTGAGCGGATCGTGAAATCGGTTTCTCACCACAACGCGGCCGCCGCGCAACAGGGTCCATTCGCCGGGGCGCAACTGGCTCACACCACGGAAAAAGGTGTCCGGAGCCGGGACATAACCGAAGTGCAGGAAAAACGGCACACGGCTCGGATCCGGCGTCAGAGGCAGTCCGGCGAAGGCACGCAGTTCCGAGGCAAAAGCGACAAACCCGGCCGACTCGTAGAGGTAGAGCGGTTTCTGACCGGCCGCGTCACGGGCCAACCAGACCGCCCCCGATTCGCTGCAGCAAAATGCGGCAGCGAACATGCCGTTGACCTGGTCGAACACATCCGGGCCACACCGCTCGAATGCCTCGAGCAACACCTCGCTGTCACTCGTCGTCCTCAGCACGGCACCCGGACAGAAGCGGTCAATCAGTTCCCGGGTGTTGTAGATCTCGCCGTTGAAAACCAGCACGGTACGGCCGCTGGCCGAGACCATCGGCTGGTTTGCGCGGGGATCGAGATCGCGGATCGCCAGTCGCCGGAATCCCAGTTCCACGGTCCGATCGGCCGAACTCCAGCATCCGGCGGCATCGGGACCGCGATGAGCCAGCCAGCCGGCCATCTCGCGGCCATCAAGATGTCCGGCCCATCGGAGATCCTCTCTCTGCAAACCAGCAAATCCGCACATGTCACGCCACCCCCACATCAGTGACACGTGAACGCGTGGCCCGCAACACGATGACCAGTGACACCATCACAAAGGGGAGCTTCGCAGCCACCAGGGCGAGAGCCGCACCACCCATCCCGAAAATCGGGACCAGCACCACGCAGGCCACCAGAGACGTCGTCGCCGTGGTCAGCCGCAGCGGCAATTGGCGGTGGATTACCCGGATCGCAATCAGTGCCGTGGTCAACGCACCGGCCTGGTAAGCCACCGCGGCCGCACACATCACCAGCAGCAGCAGATCGGTGTGCTCGGCATATTCGGCACGGTACAGGAACGTCAGCAGCCATCGCCCCAAAAACGGTACCACCGCCACGCCGATGACGCCCAGCACGAGATAACCACCGAGAATGCGAAACAGCAGGCGCCGAAAACCGGCAAAATCCCGATCCTGATACAACGCCGCCAACCGGGGACTGGTGACCATGTTGACGGCCCGCGTGAAGATGCCTCCTGCGGTAATCAGCGTGACAACCGCACCGAAGACACCCAGTTCTGCAACGCCCAGGCTGGTCGCCACGAAATAGTGAGGAATGTTGATCTCCAGCGACGTCAACAGGGTCGTTCCGGCCAGTGGCAAGCCGAGCAACAACAGGCGGCGCAATTGGTGCCACGTGAAGAACGGACGGAGTCGAGTTGTCCCGCCGGGGCCCACGATCCAGCGGGCCAGCGGGACATCGCAGGCGACCAGTACCAACAGCCTCGCCACCAACAGGCCCGCTGCCGCGCCGACAACATCGCCGGTCGCCAGGGCTCCCACCCCCACTCCGGTCAACGTGGCCAGTCCGTGAGCCACCCGACTGTGAGCCACCCGGTCCATTCGCTCGTGCTGTTGCAACAAGCCGTAGACCACGTCGGAAATCGACTCGATTCCCTTGGCTCCGGCGACAAGCAGGACCGCCACGAGTACCGACTGGCGATGACCGACACTCCAAGCGACACCAAACGCGACCGCCAGGGCCAGGACCGTCGACAACAGTCGCAGGCCGAGATAATCGCCGAACCGGAATTGACCGCTGAGATCGGTCGCCTGGATCTCGCGAAGCTTCAGGCTGGCACAGACGAAAACCGGAGCCGTCAGTGCCAGAGCCAGCACGAACAGGCCAACCAGTTCTTTCGAACCAACCTTGGTCAACACGACCAGAATCCCCCACTGACAAGCGGAGTAGAGCAGGTTGGCGGGAAAGGTGACCGCCAGGTTCTTTCCCAGGGAAAGCGGCGCGATCACCGGGGGCACGGTGGCCTGTGAACTCGATGCGGACGACATCGCAACCCGGTGAAAACATGAGCGTGGGAGTGCGGCGAGGGTGATACCAGAATCGGACCTCCAGGGGAATACGTGCCAACCCGTACAACCGCGTATTCCGCGTCCGGAAACACCTCCCTGCCAAACCCGCCTCACTGTGGTCAACTGGACCCGTTCAGCCGACACACCGGGTGCAACGACGACCAATTTCTGACACTTCCGGACGCCGAAGTTCACCTCAAACGCTGGTCTTGACACGCCCGGCAATTCGGCAGTACGTTCCCGCCCCGTTTGAGATCACCGAGAATCCGTCTCGACACTCGTCGGTTCAAACAGTCCGACGGCCGCATTCCCATGCCAACCGTCTACGTCGCAATGAGTGCTGACCTGGTCCACCCGGGTCACATGAACATCCTGAGAATTGCCCGAGATCTCGGTGAAGTGACCGTCGGACTTCTCACCGATGCGGCCATCGCCAGTTACAAGCGGCTGCCGCACATGAACTTCGAACAACGCCGGGCCGTGATCGAAGAAATCAAGGGCGTCGCGCGCGTGATCCCCCAGACGACACTCGACTACATCCCCAACCTCATGCGGCTGAAACCGGATTACGTCGTCCATGGAGACGACTGGAAGACCGGGGTGCAGGCCCCGGTCCGCCAGCGTGTCCTCGAAACGCTGACGACATGGGGCGGTCAACTGGTGGAACCCAGCTACACAGACGGGGTCTCTTCGACAAAGCTCCACGCGAGTATCCGCGAGATCGGCACAACTCCGGAGATCCGCCTGAAACGACTCAGACGCCTCCTGTCCGCCAAGCCTCTGGTGCGTGCCCTTGAAGCACACAGCGGTCTCAGCGGCCTGATCGTCGAACACGCCGGACGAAACATCGAGGGAGTCCGTCGCGAATTCGACGCGATGTGGCTGAGCAGTCTGACCGATTCGACAGCACGAGGACGTCCCGACATCGAGTACGTCGACCTGACCTCACGTTGCGCAACGATCCAGAACATCCTGGACGTGACCACCAAGCCAATCATCTTCGATGGTGACACCGGAGGCCTGGCCGAGCACTTCGTCTTTCACGTCCAGACACTCGAACGTCTCGGCGTATCGGCCATAATCATCGAGGACAAGGTCGGACTGAAGAAAAGCTCGCTGTTCGGGACGGCAACCCGGCAAACCCAGGCTGAGGCCCGGGAGTTCGCCGCGAAGATCTCCGCCGGCAAGGACACCCAAATCACCGAAGACTTCATGATCATCGCCCGCATCGAGTCGTTGACTCTCGGCCAGGGCGTCGACGACGCCATGCGGAGAGCCCAGATCTACATAGAAGCCGGAGCGGACGCCGTGATGATCCACAGCCAGGAGAAGCAACTGGAACAACTGCTGGAGTTCTGTAATCGTTTCCGGCGTTTCATCCACCAGGTCCCGCTGGTCGTGGTACCCAGCACCTACAGCCAGGTTGGCGAACAGGCGCTGTCGGAGGCCGGGGCCCGGATCGTCATCTACGCCAACCACTTGCTCCGCAGCGCCTACCCGGCGATGGTCAACACCGCCGAGTCGATTCTCGAGCACGGACGGGCACTCGAGTCCGAATCGGAGCTCATGCCGATCCAGGACATCCTTTCGTGGATCCCCGCTTCACCCGCCACGCTGCCTGCCCAACAACATTCTCACAACGAGGCCGCTTGAAGCACGGGCCTCGGGTCTCGACGGGCCACGCCATGTTGAATGTGATGTTTTTCCTGACGCGCTCGCCGACGAGAACATCTCGTTCTTCTCCGGTGAGCGTCTGCCAACAGACCGCCCGCAACACGGGCTGTCCCGGGAAACAGCGATCTCACTGATGACCCAGCACCTCGATCCCGACACGTTGATCGTCTCGACCACCGGAAAGGCATCACGGGAACTGTACGAGTCTTCAAGTGGTGCTCAACAACGGCGCCCACGACTCCGTGGGCGGGATAGCCACAGCCGGACTGTCGATCGACATCCCCGGAATCACGGCGGCCTGCGGTTTCCGTCGTGTCGCCTGCGCCCACAGCTCCGAAGAGATCATCCACGCCCTTGACGAGCTTGCCCAAAACACAATCGGCCCGTCGCTTCTCGAGATCCGTGTGGATCCGGGAGCGAGAAACGACCTGGGTCGGCCCAAGACTTCCCCACGAGCAAACAAGCAGGTGTTCATGTGTCAATTCGCCTGATGGACCCGACGAGTTGGATCGGCCGGGGCACAATCGACCAACTGCCCACCATCCTGGATCGACAACAGGCCGATCGCGTATTGCTGGTGACCGGCAACCGGTCATACACCACCAGCGGCGCCAGACCACTGGTCGAAGCCGCTCTGGGAAATCGCCCGGTGAGGCGTTTCCACGAGTTCGACCCGAATCCTCGACTCGAGGATCTGGAGCGGGGTCTCGAATGCCTCGACCGTTTTGATGCCAACCTGATCCTGGCTGTCGGAGGTGGAAGTGTTCTGGACATGGCCAAGCTGATCGGAATCTGTTCAAGGCAGCAGGCCGAACCCGCAGACATTGCCCGCGGCACAGCACAGATCACGACCGACAGCCTGCCGCTGGTCGCCGTACCGACCACGTCTGGCAGCGGCAGTGAATCCACCCACTTTGCCGTCGTCTACGTCAACGGACACAAGCACTCGGTCGCTCACCCGTCAATCCGCCCGTCGGCCATCGTCGTTGACGCCGCGCTGACAGACAGCCTCCCGCCACCGCTCACCGCCGTCACGGGACTCGACGCATTCTGCCAGGCCGTGGAGTCGTTCTGGAGTGTTCATTCCACGAAAGCCACCCGGTATTGGTCAGCCCGTGCGATCGAATTGACTCTCGACTCGCTCGCGCGGGCCGTCCATGCTCCTGACGATGCCGCCCGGGACGCCTTGGCCGAAGCCTCGCACCTGGCCGGTCGCGCCATCAACGTCAGCAAGACCACTGCGCCCCACGCCATCTCCTACACGATGACTTCCCGCTTCGGGGTCCCGCACGGGCAAGCCGTCGCCGTGACGCTGGGAGAACTGCTCGTCTTCAACAGCCAGGTGACGACCGACGACGTGACCGATCCGCGAGGGGTTCACCATGTCCGCAGGACCATCGAAGAACTCAACATGCTGCTGGGAACCGCCAACGCCGAGGCCTCACGCCAGAGAATCCAGGGCCTGATCACCTCGGTGGGACTTGCAACGCGGCTGACACCCCTGGGAATCCGACGACCGGAAGATCATCGGTTGTTGCTCGACAACCTCAATGCTGAACGTCTGAAGAACAACCCGCGGGCACTGAGAAATGACCAGTTGGCGCCGATCCTCCAGCGGATCGCCTGAAGGAAATCATGCCGATGCCGACCTCCACCGATGCCACCACCGCGACACCACTCCGGGACGCATTCCCGGAAGGCTCGCAGTTGCAGCAGATCACCGACGACTTCGACGCCCGCGGCATCAAACACTGGCTGAACTCTGGGACGCTGCTCGGACTTGTTCGTGACAACCGGTTGATCAGGAACGACCCCGACATCGACGTGGGAGCCTGGTGGGAAGACCGCCACCGGATCCTGGAGACAGTCGCCGGCTGGAAGACCCGGAAGATACAGACATGGCAACTGGGAGACTCGATCTACAAGATCAAGGTGTTTCCCGAAGACCGGCCCCACGCGAGAATGATCGACATCGACCTGTTCCGGAAACACGGCGAATACGGCTGGTGCCCACAGTTCGCACCCCGTGGACTGTTTGAACGCAATTCGTCCGCCAGGCGGATTGTCCGTCACAGTTGCCGGAAAATTGCCACTTTCTTTCTCGACCGCAACGGCCACCATCTGAGCAACCATCTGGGCTTGCGGCTGGTCCACGATGTCTACACTTGGTGGGCGCCGTTGCGATTCCTGGACAGCCCGGAACTGCGGACGTTCGAGTACGGAGAATTCCGCGTCCCGCAGGATCCCGAGATCTATTTGGAGTACCGCTACGGTGACTGGCGGGAACCGGATGATGGTTGGTCGTTTCTGGACGATGACCGGGGCCTGATCCATGAGCATCCGCGGAACCTGGTGGCCTAGGTCAACGATGCCCGTCTGAGCGCTCCTCGCGAAGATCGCCACGGCAAGCCCTGTTGACTCGTCGACAGCAATTGGCCTACTTTCCCGCTCCACTCATCTCCCTTTCTCTCAGTCTCCACCCATTCAGCCCGCGACGACCATCTCGCGTGTCGTCAGGTTGCCGCGGGTTCGACGTTGAGTTTCTGCCCATGCCCCGACGTAGCGCAGGCCCGCAACCGGCCCGGATGGTCATCATCCTGATGGCACTGGTTGGTGCGTGCGGCTGCGCGGCGACCGACTCGACAAAACTGAGATACACGGCTGATACGCTGCCCGAATCCCTGGTGGCGCCGGTCTACGACAACCCGCGAACGGTGCAGTGGACCAATCTGGCCATGCAGACCGTCGGCAGCCAATCCATCGCTGCCGGAGACGTGGTGGAAATCACGATCGCCTCGGGACTGACCACCAACGACACGTTGACCTGGCCGATCAGGGTCAACGTGGGAACCGGCATGGCCAACATGCCGGGCATCGGCCAGTTGCCCCTGGCCGGCCTGACACTCGAGGGAGCCGAGGCGGCGATCACGGCCGCCTGCGTCAACAAGGGGCTGTTCTGGAATCCCAACGTCACCGTGATGATGAAGCAGCCGTTCAAGAACCGCATCATGGTGCTGGGGGGCGTCAAGGAGCCGGGTGTCTACGAACTCTCGCGGGAACGCAGCAGCCTGCTGGCGGCTATCTACGCCGCCGGAGGCCTGTCCAGTGACGCGGGCAGCAACATCGAGATCAAGCACTCCAGCCTCGACGAAGACCGGACTTCCTCACCAGTCCGGGTAGCCGGCTACAGCGTTCCCGAGGCCGACGGGAACAAATTCCACACGGTAAAAATCAACCTGGTCCGTGCGACCGAAGGTGGGTCCGCAGCACACTACGTGCCCGATGGGGCGACGGTGATGATCGAGAAACGTGACCCCGAACCCATTCACGTCATGGGACTCGTCAAGAAACCCAACCGCTACGACTTCCCCAACGCCCGAGATGTGCGGGTGCTGGACGCCATCGCCATGGCCGGTGGAGTCGCCTCGGGTGTGGCCGACAAGATCTACGTGATCCGACCGTTGCCTGGAGACAGCGGGCAGACCGCCGTCATTCAGCTCTCCCTCAGCGATGCCAAGGCGGACGCGCGTCAGAACCTGAGACTGCAACCACGAGACACCATCTCCGTCGAACACACGCCGGCCACCGTTGTCCTGGAAGCGATCAAGATCATCCGCTTCGGGCTGGGTGCCAGTCTCACCCCGTTCCTCTAATCCCCCGACCGCTCATGTCCCCGTCCCCCGACGACCGGCCGATTGCCGCCCCCAACGAGCCTCAAACGGCCACGTTGGCGGCCATCGTGCGCTTCCTGCAGGTCGTGCGGATCCGGCGTGGGATTCTCTTCTGCACCCTGTTCATCAGCACCGTTCTCGGCGGACTCTATTTCGCCACCGCCACGCGACTCTACGAGTCCAAGGCCCGGCTCTATGTCCTGCAGATGGGCTCGAATGTTCTCCAGAATGACCAGGAAAACCAGGGTGGTGTCCAGGAGAACATGGCCACCAACCAGGGGGTGCTGACCAGCGATGTCGTGCTCGAGGAAGCCCTGCAGAAACTCCCGGCCAAGCACCGCATCGACCTGAAAGGCATCCCCCGCAGCAAGTGGACCGAGGCCCTCCGCAACAACCTCGCCGTCACGGCGCCCCGACGCACCAACCTCATCGACGTCCGCTACCGGTCACGGGACCCCCAGGTGGCCGCAACCGTGGTCAACCACATCGTCGAGAGTTACCTCACACTGATGCGGGGGATCCACAAGAACAACGCTGGCAACGACATCCAGTTCATGACCGCCGAGAAGAAGAAACTCGACGAGGAGACCAACCGGATCAACTCGGAGCTGCTGGACCTGAAACGGCAGATGCAGATCATTTCCGGGCCGGACAACCAGAGCATCAACCCCGCGGCCGAACGGGTGGCGGCGTTGAACAAGGAACTGATCGTCGCCCAGAACCGGACCAGGGAAGCCCGGGCAACGCTCGAGGCGATCGTCGACGCCGCGGCCCGCGGACAGAACATCGAACAGTTCGCGATGCAGCACCTGGAGGTCGTGGGCAAGGAGTTTCTTCTCAGGCGGATGGGGCTCGACTCCCAGGATTCCTGGATGGTGATGCGGGTCCGACAGCAGTTGATCAATGACCAGGTCGAGTTGCAGAACAAGTCGGGCGAATACGGGCCGAACCACCCGTTGATCCAGAAGCTCACCACCCGCATCCGTGATCGACAGAAGTGGCTGGCCGAACGGCCCAAGAGCGTCGTCGACCAGATGCAGAAACTTTCCGAGGCACAACTGACGCCGTCACTGATCGACATGTCCCGGCAGCGACTGCGGTATGCCGAATCACGCGAGGCGGCGTTGCGACAGGACTTCGAACGCGAAAACCGGACTGTCTCCAGCTACGAGTACCAGATGAGCCGGATCAAGCTGCTGAACTTCGATCTCGCTCGCAAACGGGAACTCTCCGTCGCCCTGATCGACCAGATCAACCGCACCGACCTGGGCAAGGAACGTGGCGGCCTGCGAACCAAGATTGTCAGCCATCCCAAGGCCGCCAAGTTGCCCGTGACGCCTCGCCTGCTTGTCGTCGCCCTATGTGCCCTGGCCTGCGGCCTGGGCGGCGGGCTGGGTGTGATCTACATCCTCGATGTCCTCGATGACCGGTTCCGTTCACCCGAAGAGCTTCGACTGCAGTTGGACGTTCCGGTCCTGGCACTCGTTGGCGAGATGCCCGTCACCGACGAGCCGGGGCTCTCCTCGGTCCGCATGTTGTCCGAGCCCAACAGCACCGACACCGAAGCCTTCCGCACCCTGAGAACAGCACTCTCGTTTGCCGGTCGGCCGACACAGCAACTGGTCGTCACCAGCACGGAACCCGGTGACGGAAAAACGACGGTCCTCACCAATCTCGGAGTGGCCTTCGCCCAGTCGGGCAAGAGAACCCTGGTCATCGATGCCGACATGCGACGGCCCGGGCTGACCAGGAAACTGAACCTGAAGGGACCGCGTGGACTCTCAACGATCCTGCAGTCGGAAGAACCGATCGGCATTTCAGCCGCCAGCAACCTGTTAGCGACCGAGCTCAACTCGCTCGACGTGATTCCCGCCGGGCCCCGGCCCGGCAGTCCGGCCGAACTGCTTCACGGTGGACGGTTCGCCGAACTGATCGCCTGGGCCGAATCGGCCTACGATCAGATCCTGATCGACGCACCGCCGACCCTGGCTGTCAGCGATCCGGCCATCATCGGCACCATGGTCGACGGAGTGCTGCTGGTTGTCCGACCCGGAACGAACCGACGACGGATGGTCCTCCGAGCCGCCGAGTCGATCACGGCGATCGACGCGGACCTGTTGGGTGTGGTCATCAACAACGTCGATTCGGACACCGGCAGCGATTACGACGGATACGGTTACGAATACGGCGGTGAAGACGAACCGGCCTCATCACCTCATCGCCTCGCCGCCTAGTCTCGAGGACGCCCACAGATGACCAAACCGTCCCGATCACGGCTCAGCGTCCGGCTTGTCGACTTTTTCCTGGCCGTGGCCCTCTTCGGAATCCCTGTCCTGCTGGGAGGCCGCACCGGATGGGGACAACTCGCGCTGGTCGTGACGGCTGCCGGAGCCGCGATCAACTGGTCCCTCGGACGTGTCCGCGGTTCGCTGCCCGGGTACCGTTGGAATCAGACCGAGCCCATCCTGATCGCCGGCGTTGGACTGTTGGTCCTGCAGGTCATCTCGCTGCCCCCGAAACTGGTCCAGTCCCTCTCGCCTCAAATCGCCGAGTGGTTGCCACTTTGGACCGAGACCGAACTCGGCCAATGGACCACCCTGACACTCGCGCCCGGAGCCACGATTTCCGCGGCAATCAGCCTTGGTGCCATGGCCGTACTGTTCACCGTCGCCTGCCAGAGAATCCGGACGGTCGACGATGTCGAGCGGACACTGAAAGCGATCGCGATTGCCGCCGGACTGATGGCCGTGTTCGGACTCGTCCAGTACATCATCGGGAACGGCAAGTTCTTCTGGTTCTACGACCACCCCTTCACGACAACTGCACACCGGGTCAAGGGAACCTTCACCAACAAGAACCACTTCGTCCAGTTCCTGGCATTGGGAACCGCGCCGATGGCCTGGTGGCTCCTGAAAATCATGGGAACCAGAAGCGGTTCGGCAGACGGGCCCGACCGCTCGCGACGATTTGTCTCGATGATGCAACGCGTCGGAGCCGGCGACCTGAAACCCGGCCTGCTGATGGTCGGCCTGGGCCTGGTAATCTTCGCCGGACTGCTGTCGCTCTCCCGTGGCGGAGCCCTGGCACTGGGCACCGCGTCGCTGGCCTGCCTCGTCCTCTTCTGCCGTCACCGCCAGGTCTCCGGTCGACTCCTGACCGGCCTCGCCGCAGCGGGAATCGTCGTCGGTGGTGGCCTGTCAATTTACGGGTTCCAGAACGTCAGCGAACGGCTCGAAGACTGGAACCCGGGCGCCCGCCTGATGATCTGGGACGCCAACCTGAAAATCGTCGAGGACTTCACCTGGACGGGAACCGGCCTGGGAACCCACGCCGAAGCCTACCGCCACTACCTGTCGGAGCCGTTCCAGCTTCGGGAATTCACCCACGCCGAAAACAGCCCCCTGCAGGTCGCCTCCGAGGCAGGGCTTATCGGACTGTTGCTGTGCGTCGCGATTGTCACCTTCTGCCTGACATGGTGTCGGACCAGCCTGCGACGCGGAGTCGACACTCGCGTCGCCGTCGCATCAGCGGCCGTCACCGCTTCGTTGTTGGCACACCTGGTTCACTGCTTCTTCGATTTCATCTGGTACGTTCCCGGATGCATGATCGTCGTGGTCATGCTGGCCGCCTGTGCCAGATCTCTGGCCGCCACCGCATCCGCCAACGGCGACTCGATCCCCCAATCGCCTTCGCCAGTCGGCTGGGCAGGCCGACTCGGCTGGGTGATGGTCACGGCGTCGGTCGTGCTGGCCAGCGGATTCGGTTTGCAACGCACCCAACAGCGGATCGCCGGTGAGGAACACTGGAACGAGTACCTGCGGCTGAGATTCCCCAAGCAGGAATCGCCACTTGAAGGGGATTCCCTGACAGCAGCCGAACAGAAGACGAAACAGCGTCAGGTTCACCGTCAACGCATGCTGGCATTGGGTCGGACGATCACGGCCGACCCCGACCACGCGCGAGCTCACCTCCGACTGGCCGCTCACTACATCACCAGGGTCGAAGATCAGCGACTCTCCGGTCGAAACCCTCACATGCCGCTGGCACAGATTCGCCAGGCCGCGGTGACCTCCTCCTTTGAGTCAGCTGCCGAACGGGATGAGTGGCTCAGTCGTCCGGGTGTTCTCGGCCACAACCGTCGCCTGCTCGACAAGGCCCTGGCGCACGCCCGTCACGCATTGTCCCTGTGTCCCCTGCAAGGCATGGGTTACGTCTACCTCGCTCAACTGGGATACCTCGACGGAGACGATTCCACCGCCAGCGGACATCTGCTTGACCAGGCACTCACGGTGCGGCCTTTCGAAGCGCGGATCCACGAGGCGGTGGGAATCGAGGCCTGGTTGGCCGGAAACCTGGAAATGGGACTGGATCACTGGAAGCAGGCGTTCGGGCTGGATCGATCCGTGCAACGACGGATCCTGAAACGACTGGCCGCCTCCGGACTGCCGGCCAAGGTGATCATCGACGAGTTCCAGCCCGACTGGGAATCGCTGGTCTTCATGAAGGACCTCTACCAGCAGGCGGTTCCGGAAAACGAGTACAAGGTTGTACTGGCCGGGTACGCCGAGGCGGCCCGGGGACGAGCCGACAACCAGAACGGGACCGACGCGGTCACCAGTTGGCTGCAGGCCGCCAAGGCCTACAGGAACCTGGACCAGTCGAACCAGGCCCAGGCGTGTTTCGAGAACGCGCTGGAGGAGAACCCGGCTTCGCTGGCAGCACGGCTGGCCTTCGGCCACTGGCTTCACTCGCAGAACCGCTTCGCCGAGGCCCTCGAACACCTCGTGTGGGCGGCCAGGCAACAGCCCGACGACGAGAAACTGCAGCGGCTGGTCAAGCAGTGCCGCCGATCGGCGGCCAGTGATGGGACGACCCGCACGCGGTGACCCGCAACGGGGGTGGCCACGCTTCAAGCGGTCCGCCGTCTTCGCTATCCTCGACCGCCCCGGTCCGGTGCTGCCATGGGGCCCGGCCACCGCTCCACTTTCCCACTGACCAGGACTGGCCACAATGACCGATTTCCGCACCGAACACGACTCGATGGGTGACGTCCAGGTCCCCGCCCAAGCCTATTACGGTGCCCAGACACAACGGGCCGTCGACAACTTTCCGATCAGTGGCTGGTCCCTGCCAGCCGAATTGATCCATGCCCTGGGACGCGTCAAGCTGGCCGCCGCTGTCGCCAACCGCGATCTCGGCAAGCTTTCCGGAAGCGGCAAGAACCCGCTCGAGGACCCCCAGATCGACGCGTTGATGGCCGCCTGCCAGGAGGTGATCGATGGGAAACTCGACCAGGAGTTCCCCATTGACGTGTTCCAGACCGGATCGGGCACCTCGAGCAACATGAATGTCAACGAGGTGATCGCCAACCGTGCGATCGAACTGGCGGGAAGCGACCGGTTCGACGCCGAGAAACCGATCCACCCCAATGACCACGTGAACATGGGTCAGAGCACCAATGACATGTTTCCCACGGCGATCCATGTCGCCGTCGCCGAAGGCATCCGGTCCCAGCTTGTCCCGGCACTCGAACGGTTCCGCGACTCGCTGCGACGAAAAGCCGACGAGTGGGACCAGGTGATCAAGATCGGACGCACTCACCTGGCCGACGCCACTCCGCTGAGGCTGGGACAGGAGATCGGTGGACAGGCCCGGCAATTGGCCCTGTCGGTGGAACGAGCCGGCCGAGCACTCGATGCGGTGATCGAGCTCCCGGCCGGAGGCACCGCCGTGGGCAGCGGCATCAACACGCACCCGGAATTCGGTGCACGCGTCGCCGCCGACCTCGCGTCCCAGACCGGGATCAGCTTCGTCGAGGCGGCCGATCACTTCGAGGCGAACTCACAGCGGGACGGCCTGGTCGAGTGCCACGGCCAGCTGCGGGCGATCGCCAGCACGCTGTTCAACGTGTCAAACAACATCCGCTGGCTGGGAGCCGGACCGCGTTGCGGGTTCTATGAGATCAAGCTTCCCGACCGACAGCCAGGAAGCTCGATCATGCCGGGCAAGGTGAACCCGGTGATGTGCGAGAGCATGATGCAGGTGGCCGCCCGCGTGATGGGCAACGACGGCGTGATCGCCTTCAGCGGTGCCACCGGCGGACAGTTCCAGTTGAACATCATGATGCCGGTGATGGGCCAAACGACCCTCGAGAGCATCTCGCTGTTGACCGGTGTCACCAACGCGTTTGTCGAGTTCTGCTCCGACGACATGGAGGCCAACACCGAGGCGTGCGAGGCGGCCGTCGAGAAAAGTCTCTCGATGTGCACCAGTCTCAACCCGCTCATCGGCTACGAACAGGCCGCCGCGCTGGCCAAGGAAGCCTTCAAGACCGGCAAGACCATCCGCGAACTGTGCCTCGAAAAAGAAATTCTCCCCGAGGACACGCTCGCCGAGGCACTCGACCCGATGAGAATGACCGAGCCGCAGGCGTGAGACGAAGCTACTCGGGATCGTAGCCCAGGTTGGGTGCCAGCCACCGTTCGGCGTCCGACAGCGATACGCCCAGCCGGCCCGCGTAGTCCTCGACCTGCTCGCGGGTGACGCGATCGACCGAAAAATAGCGGGCTTCCGGATGGTGGAGATAGAGTCCGCTGACCGAGGCAGCGGGCATCATCGCGTAACTTTCCGTCAGGCTGATCCCCACCCTCGACTCGGCCTCCAACAGCTCGAACAACCGTCCCTTCAGCACGTGATCGGGGCAGGCCGGGTAACCGAACGCCGGACGGATGCCACGGTACTTCTCGGCGATGAGTTCCTCGTGATCCAAGCTCTCCTTGTCGCCCCACTCGCGGCGGACTCGCGCGTGCAGAAATTCGGCAAAGGCCTCGGCCAGGCGATCGGCCAGCGCCCGGGCCATGATCGAACGGTAGTCGTCGTGTTCCCTGTCAAACCGTTCCACCAGCGCGTCGATCCCTTCTCCGGCCGTGACGGCAAAAACGCCGACATGATCACTCCGACCACTTCCCATCGGTGCCACGTAATCGACCAGGGACCGAAACTCCTGTTGCCCCTGCCTTTGCCACTGTTGCCGGAGCATCGGAAAACGCACCCGTTCCTCTTCTTGGCTCTCGTCACCGAACAGCACGATATCCTGGCCATCGGCGACCGCGGGCCAGAACCCGTAAACCGCACGAGCGGTCAGCAGCTTGCCACTGATGATTTCCTCGAGCAGCGTCCTGGCATCATCGAGCAACTCACGGGCCTGGGCGCCCAGCACGGGGTCATCGAGGATCCTCGGGTACTTGCCTCGCAATTCCCAGGTCCGGAAAAACGGTGACCAGTCAATGAATTCAGCCAGTTCCTCCAGCGACTGCTCGTCGATGGTCCTCAGCCCGGTGAACTCGGGCTCCCCGATCTCGACCGTGTCCCAGTCGGTCGCCAGCGGATGACCACAGGCCTCGTCAAACCCCACCAGGGTCTTCTGCTGTCTCTCGGCAAAGGCCTCGCGGTCGCGTTGCTGGGCGACCCGGTTGGCATCGACAAAAGCCTCGCGGTCATCGTCGCTCATCAGCGATTCCACCACGCCGACAGCCCGCGAGGCATCAAGCACATGAACGACGGGGTGGTCGAACTCCGGGGCGATCTTCACCGCGGTGTGCCGCTGGCTGGTGGTGGCTCCCCCGATCAACAACGGCACCGCCGGTCCCTGTTGCTGCATGGCGGCGGCGACCTGGACCATCTGGTCCAACGAGGGGGTGATCAGCCCCGACAGCCCGATCAGATCGGCGCCCTCGCGGACGGCCGTTTCGAGAATCTGCGCGGCCGGCACCATCACGCCCAGATCGATCACGTCGAAGTTGTTGCACCGCAGAACAACCCCGACGATGTTCTTGCCGATGTCGTGGACATCGCCCCGGACAGTGGCCGTGACAATCCGCCCCCGGGACTCGCCCACCATCCCGTCCACCTGCTGTTCCTCTTCCATGAACGGGGTCAGGTAGGCGACCGCCTGTTTCATCACCCGGGCGCTCTTGACCACCTGCGGCAGGAACATCCGGCCCGATCCGAACAGTTCGCCGACGGTGTTCATCCCCGACATCAGCGGCCCCTGGATGACTTCCAGCGGACGATCGTATTTCTGCCGGGCCTCCTCGGCATCGTCGACAATGTGCTCGTTGATGCCTTTGACCAGGGCATGAGCCAACCGGTCTTCAACCGATCCGTCGCGCCATTCGGCCACCTCCGGCTCGCCGCTGTCGACTTCGGCCCGGATCGTTTCGGCCAGCGCCAACAGTCGATCGGTCGCATCCTCGCGTCGGTTCCACAGGACGTCTTCGACATGCTCGAGCAACTCGGCGGGAATGTCGTCGTAGACGGTCAACTGGGTCGGGTTGACGATCCCCAGTTGCATGCCGGCTTCGACGGCGTGATAGAGGAAAGCCGAGTTCATGGCGCGGCGAACCTGTTCGTTGCCGCGGAAAGCGAACGAGACGTTGCTGACCCCACCGGAGACCAGCGCACCGGGACAGGCCTCGCGGATCCTCCGCGTGGCGTCGAAGAACGCCACGGCATAATCGTTGTGTTCGCTCATCCCCGTTCCCACCGTCAGGATGTTGGGATCGAAGATGATGTCACCGGCAGCAAAACCGACCTCCTCGGTCAACAGCCGGAACGAGCGACGGGCAATCTCGAGCTTCCGCTCCGCGATGGTCGCCTGCCCGGTCTCGTCGAAACCCATCACGACCACCGCCGCGCCGTAACGATGGACCAGGCGGGCCTGTTCCAGGAATGACGCCTCGCCCTCCTTGAGACTGATCGAGTTGACGATGGCCTTGCCCTGCACACACTTCAGGCCTGCCTCGATCACGTTCCAGTCCGAACTGTCGATCATGATCGGCACCCGAGCCACATCCGGCTCGGCGGCGATCAGGTTCAAGAACGTGGTCATCGCCTCCGGCCCGTCCAGCAGCGCCTCGTCCATGTTCACATCGATGACGTTGGCTCCGCCGTCAACCTGCTGACGGGCCACCGCCACCGCCTGGTCATAATCGCCCTCGCGAACCAGCCTGGCGAACCGTCGACTGCCCGAGACGTTGGTCCGTTCCCCGACCATGATCAGGTTGCTGTCATCGCGAACCGTCAGCGGCTCGAGACCGCTGAAGCTGGTCTCGTCCGGTTCGTTCGGCAGGGTCCTGGGCGACAGTTCCGCCACGGCCGCCGCGACCTGCCGAATGTGCTCGGGAGTCGTCCCGCAACAACCTCCGACAATGTTCAACCACCCCGAAGCGGCAAACTCCGCCAGGGTCTTGGAGAGATCTTCGGGAGTCTCGTCGTAGCCTCCAAACTCGTTGGGCAACCCGGCATTCGGATGGCAACTGGTCGGAACCGGGGCGATCCGCGCGAGTTCCTGAACGTAGGGCCGCATCTGCGTCGGACCCAGAGCACAGTTGATGCCGACCGACAGCAGGTCGGCGTGGGCGATCGAGTGCCAGAAGGCCTCAAGCGTCTGGCCGGAAAGCGTGCGGCCCGAGTTGTCGGTGATGGTGACCGAGACAGCCACCGGCAGACGCACGTCGTGGCGTGTGAAATGATCCTCGATAGCGAACAGGCAGGCCTTCAGATTCAACGTGTCGAAGGTCGTCTCGGGCATCAGCAGATCGACACCGCCCTCGATCAGCCCGGCGATCTGTTCCCGATAAGCCTCAACCAGTTGGTCGAAACTGACAGCCCGGAAACCGGGATTGTTGACGTCCGGTGACATCGATGCGGTGCGATTGGTGGGGCCGAGACTGCCGGCGACGTAGCGGCGGCGATCGGGAGTGCGATCACTGGCCCGGTCGGCAGCGCGACGGGCGAGACGGGCCGCCGCGAAATTGATATCGAAGACCCGGTCCTGGAGCTGGTAGTCGGCCATCGAGATCGACGTCGAGTTGAACGTGTTGGTCTCGATAATGTCAGCACCCGCCTCGAGAAATTCGTCGTGAATCTTCTCGATCGCCTCCGGGAACGTCAGGCACAACAGATCGTTGCATCCGTCCAGTGCCGCGGGGTGGCCGGCGAACTCCTCACCACGAAACATCGCCTCGTCCAGTGACAGGGCCTGGATCATCGTGCCCATCGCGCCGTCGAGCACGAGGATCCGTTCCGAGAGAGCCTGTTCAAGATCCAGTCGTGTCCGCTCACCACTCACCAGACGACTCCGACGACGTGTTCCAACCCAGGGCCTCGAGAATGCGGGCACACGCCTGGGATCGATTGAGGGCGTAAAAGTGGATCCCCGGAACGCCCGCGTCGATCAGTTCCCGACACTGCTCGACAGCATACTCGACACCGACAGCCAACTGGGCATCCCGATCATCCTGGACCGCCTCGAGACGATCGGACAACTCGCCCGGGATCTTCGCTCCGCACAGCGTCGCGATCCGCTGGATTCGTGAGAACTCGGTGACCGGCATGATCCCCGGAACCACCGGCACCGTGATCCCGGACGCCCCGCATCGGTCTCGGAACCGCAGGAAACTGTCGTTGACGTAGAACAACTGGGTGAAGACGGCGTCGGCCCCGGCATCGACCTTCCGCTTGAGATTGTCGAGGTCGCGGGTCGCATCGGCAGCCTCGGGATGCACCTCGGGGTAACCCGCCACGCCCACCCCCAGGTCACTGCTGACCCCCCGGATCAGCTCGACCAGTTGATTGGCATGTTCCAGGCCACCGGCAACCGCGGTAAACGTCTCGTCACCCTGGGGCGGGTCACCCCGCAGGGCCATGATGTTGCCGATCCCCGCCGCCTGGACACGGGAAATCCACTCGACCAACTCGTCCCGCGTCGACCCCACACACGTCAGGTGTGCGGTGGCCGCCAACCGGTAACGCGACTGGATCTCCCGACACAGTTCGATCGTGCGATCGCGGGTCGAGCCCCCGGCACCATACGTGCACGAGACGAAATCCGGTTGGAAGACCGCCAGGCGATCAAGCGTATCGAACAGTGCCTGGTCACCGTCGGGGGTCTTCGGTGGAAAGATCTCGACGGAGATCGCCGTGGACTCTCCGGAGTAGATTTCACCCAGCGTCAGCATCGTGCAGTCGATTTTCCAGAACACAAGTCGTCGGGACCAGCGGACAGCCGGCCAACCGGCGACCGGGCTCCGACCCCTTCCAATTAGGCATTTCGGCCAGCGGCGTCAATGCTGGCGACAGACCCACCCAACTCGTCGTCCGTCGGCAGTGCTTGCCGGGATCGAGGTGATCACCTAACGTGAGGGCTGGACCACAGAGAAGGAGATTCCCGCATGTCCGCCACCTCTCCCCAGACCTCTTCGGTTCCCTACAAGGTCGCCGACATGGCGCTGGCCGAATGGGGTCGCCTCGAGATCGAACTGGCCGAAAACGAGATGCCGGGCCTGATGGCTCTCCGCGAGAAATATGGTGCATCGCAACCGCTGTCCGGCGCCCGGATCGCCGGTTGCCTGCACATGACAATCCAGACGGCCGTCCTGATCGAAACCCTCACGGCACTGGGAGCCCAGGTGCAGTGGTCCAGCTGCAATATCTTCTCCACCCAGGATCACGCCGCCGCCGCGATTGCCGCCACCGACGTGCCGGTCTTCGCGTGGAAAGGGATGAGCGAAGAGGAATTCGACTGGTGTATCGAGCAGACGCTGAAATGGGCCGACGGCAGCCCGCTGAACATGATCCTCGATGACGGTGGTGACCTGACAGCAATGGTCCACGACAAGACCCCCGAGTACCTGAAGGAGATCAAGGGGTTGACCGAGGAGACCACCACGGGAGTGCACCGTTTGCACCAGATGCACGAGGAAGGTCGACTCGGTGTCCCGGCGATCAACGTCAACGACTCGGTCACCAAGAGCAAGTTCGACAACCTCTACGGCTGTCGCGAGTCGCTGGCTGACGGAATCAAGCGGGCCACCGACATCATGATCGCCGGCAAGGTCGTCGTCGTCTGCGGCTACGGAGACGTCGGCAAGGGATGTGCCCATGCCATGAAGAGCCTCGGGGCTCGCGTGGTGGTCACCGAAATCGATCCGATCTGCGCCCTGCAGGCAGCCATGGAGGGTTACGAGGTGACGACAATGGACGACGTCGTCTCCCGCGGTGATATCTTCGTCACCGCCACCGGTTGCTGCGGCGTCATCACGGGAGCCCACCTCGAGCAGATGAAGAATGAATCGATCGTCTGCAACATCGGGCACTTCGACTCCGAAATCGATATCGCCTACCTGGTCGACCACGACGAAATCCAACGTGTCACCGTCAAACCCCAGGTCGACAAGTTCGTCTTCCCCGACGGACGGGCGGTGATCGTGCTGGCCGAGGGCCGACTGGTCAACCTGGGCTGTGCGACCGGCCACCCCAGTTTCGTGATGTCCAACAGCTTCACCAACCAGGTGCTTGGACAAATCGCTCTCTGGAAACCGTCGGAACTCGGATTCACAGACGACGATTTTCCACTGGGGGTCCACATGCTGCCCAAGAAGCTGGATGAGGAAGTCGCGAGGCTGCACCTCGAGAAACTCGGCGTCCGGCTCGAAACACTCTCGGGAGACCAGGCCGAGTACCTGGGCATTCCCGCCGAGGGGCCCTACAAGCCCGGATACTACCGGTATTAGACCACCGACTGCCGCGGCTCATCCCTCGCGGATCCGCCGAGAGAAACCGGGATCGTCGATCGCCTCGCGGACCACTTCCCCGATCTCGAACGATTCGCGATCGGTCTCGACAGAAAACAGACTGTCGATCAGGCCCAGGGCCTGGGCCAGGCGATCCGAGTAACCGGGAAACAGCACGCCGGGATTCCACCACGGCACACGGCGGTCGGACACCTCGTTGAGATGCCTCACGATGTTCGTCGTGCAGGTGTTGCCCAGCGTGTTGTAGAACTCTGGCCGATCTCTCAGCCGGTTGGCCCGGCGGAGCATCGCGACCATCATCTTCCGGACCCGATCGGCATCGGCACGGATCGGGTAGCGATAGACCCGGTTGCCCCGGTGCACGGACCGGAGTCCCACCAGGTCCCGTTCGGTGGCCACAACGTACATCAGTTCGAACTGGCGTGTCAGGCCGCCCAGCACGCTGAATTCCTTGCCCATCTCTCGGCGGACTTCGACCGAAATCGCAAGCTGCTCTCCGTCGGAAAACCCGAACGACAGAAACGTGTGAGCCGGCCCACGCCACCCGGCAAATGGCTCGACGAAGAAGTCGAGACGATCCAACTGCGCCAGATCGAAGACCTGGTCACGATGGGCAACCGTGAAGTCGGTGGCCGAGCGGTAGTGACAATCACGAATTCCGGTAATCTCGACCAGGTCTCCGTCGAACCGTGCCTCCGGCAACACCACCTGGTCGGGTGACCAGTCGCGACAATTTGAAGGTTCCTGGAACAACCATCTCATCGTGCCATCCCGCCCGAGAGACCAACTCGAACCAATATCCAGCAGGTGCTCGTTCCGCTTTATCCACCGTCTATCACGATCTGCGCAACGTTGTAGTAGATGATCACACCCACCACGTCGACGACCGCAGCGATCAATGGGTTGGACATCAGCGCCGGATCGAGTCCCATTTTCTGGAAACCCAGCGGGAGCATGGCTCCGGTGACGGTCCCCATGGCTACGACCAGAAACACGGTGATGCCAACCACCGCCGCCTGGTCGACCGCAACGAACCCCATCGCTGCCAGGAAGCTCAGGACCGCCAGTCCACCCCCCAGCAACCCGGCCAGAACGAGTTCTCGCAAAAGCACCTTGACGCTCTCGCGACGTTCAAGCTGGCTGACAGCCAGGGCCCGGATGACCAGCGTCGCCGACTGTGATCCGGCATTGCCTCCGCTGGCGAGCACAAGCGGAATGAAGAGCACCATCCACTTCAGGTCATCCGCCTGGGGATCCTGCCTCATCGACTGCAGAGCCAGGGCCGTCAGTACGGCGGCAAACAACAGCACCACCAGCCAACCACCCCGTTTCCAGGCCAGGGTCCCCAGAGAAGTCGAGAGATAATCGTCCTGGAGCGGAACAACGGCTCCCGAGCGGTAGGCATCCTCGTCGGCCTCCTCCTGGGCCACGTCCATCGCGTCATCGTGAGTCACGATACCGACCAGTTGGTTCTGAGCGTCCACCACCGGGATCGCAATGAAGTCGTAACGAGCCAACCTCTGGGCCACTTCCTCTTGGTCGTCGTCAACACGCACCGAGATCACGTCCCGCTCCATAATCTCGTTGACCCGTGTCTCGGGTCGGGCCAGGATCAAATCGCGAAGCGAAATGAACCCCCGCAACCGGCGCCCATCGTCAATCACGTAGACGTAGTAGATAGTCTCTCGATCGGGAGCCTGCTGCCTGAGTTGCTCGAGGGCCTCGGCCACGGTGGCCTCGGCCGGCAACGACGCGTATTCGGTCGTCATGATCGAACCGGCACTGTCGTCCGGGAACGAGAGCAATCGCTGGATGTCCCGCCTCTCGGCCTGGGCAACCATCGGCAGCAGGTTCTCGACACGTTCCCGATCGAGACGTTCGAGCAGGTCCACCCGGTCGTCGGGCGCCATCTCCTCGATCAGCCGCGAGAACAATTCCCGAGGAACAGTTTCTACAAGCTGGAGCTGATCGGGCAGGTCGAAGTAGCTGAAAATCACCGCCTGTTGTTCCGAAGAACAGCAGGCTAGTACACGCCAGGTCTCGTCGGCTTCAAGTCCCTCGAGCACTTCGGCGACAGCCGCCGGATGCAACGCCTCGCAGAATCCGGCAATTGCCTGGGTGTCGTCAGCAACGAGCAGTTCCCGGAGATCGGGCAACAACAGCAGGCGGTTGTACATCGTCGACCCCCCATCGGCCCGCAGCGACTGCGGGACGAGCCCGGACAAGTCGAACCGGATTCGCGGTGGTGTCGGCGGAACCTACCGCTTCGAGAACTGGAAGCTCTTCCGCGCTTTCTTGTACCCGTACTTCTTCCGCTCGACCATTCGGCCGTCCCGGGTCAAGTAACCACCGTCACTCAGCGCCTCGTGCAGGTTGGGATTCTTGGCTTGCAGGGCACGAGCAATTCCCAGCACGATCGCACCGGCCTGGCCGGTTGGACCGCCACCGTTGACCCGAACCCAGACGTCGACCGAACCCAGGGTCTCGGTCGCCTTCAGTGGTGCCTCGATCACCAATCGATCTCGTTCGATCTGGAAATATTCGTCCAGTTGCCGTCCGTTGATCGTCATCGCTCCGTCACCATCGGTGATCCGGACACGCGCCACGGCGGTCTTTCTTCGACCTGTCCCGATCGCCACGCCGTGACGATCGATCTTGCCGCGAATCAGAGACGGTTGCCGTGGAACACGAGGTTCCTCGTCTTCCTCCGAACCCTCACCCAATGTCAACTCAGCTGTTTCGTCCGCAGCGGCCTCTTCTTCAGCGGCCTCTTCTTCAGCGGCCTCGTCTTCAGTGGCCTCGTCTTCAGCGGCCTCGTCTTCAGTGGCCTCGTCTTCAGTGGCCTCGTCTTCAGTGGCCTCTTCTTCAGTGGCCTCTTCTTCAGTGGCCTCTTCTTCAG
>MDTE01188967.1_pt1 | contig 35700 bp, 33 predicted proteins | sample 811231 | NCBI WGS metagenome assembly MDTE01 (sample SAMN05326651, study PRJNA326480) | marine metagenome | isolation source: seawater | place: Indian Ocean: Red Sea | collected 2010
TAAATTTTTAGAAACCTCTAAGAACTCTAAAAGCTCATATTGGTTAAATTGTATTTTATTAAAAAATAATAAAACACGAAATCAACTTTTTAAATTTTTGAAAAAAAATAAAATTGAAACTAGAAATACATTTTATTTAGCAAATGAAATGAAAATGTATAATCAAAAAAAATTTTTACTTAAAAATGCATCTTTATTATCTAAAAATGGATTATGTTTGCCTAGTTATCCAAATATATCAAAAAGTGATTTTAATTACGTAATTAATAAATTTAGAGAATTCTTTAAGATAAAATAAATTGAAAAAAAAAGTCGTAATACTTACATCTTATTTTTGTGGTTGGAATGGTGGAATTGATTTAATTTGTTATTTTTTAAAAGCAATAAATTATAAAAAAAATAATTTTATATTTTATATATTTATTCCCAAAAGAAATCTAAAATCAAACTTTAAAAAATTTTTTTTCCCATTTTTACAGGTTATAAAATATATAAGCTCCCTAAATAATAATTTAAATTTTGAATGGAAATATAAAAAAGGTTCTAATGCTATTGAAAAATATGTAATAAATAATATAAACATGAAAAATATCAAAATAATCTATACAGATTTCTTGGATGAAAAAAAAAATATAAAAAAAATCAAACCAGATATAATTTTTCCAGTTTTAAATGATGATTATGAGTCAAATAAAGGCATAGGATATATTTTTGATTTACAACATGAATATTTACCAGATAATTTTTCTAAACTAATTATAAACCATAGAAGAAGGCAAATAGAAAATTTATCTAAACTTAATTTTTTTTTAGTAAATTCAAAAAAAACAAAAAATGATATTATAAAGTTTCATAAAACTTATCAAAAAAAGAAAATTATGATTGTCCCTTTTACACCAAATATACAAAAAAAATTTTTAATTCAAAACATTGATATTAGTAATTTCTATAATTCAAGCAAAAATTACTTCATTACTTGTAATGGATTGTGGAAACATAAAAATCACATTATGTTGTTAGATGCATTTAAACAATATTTGAAAAAAAACGGTAAGTATAACTTAATTTTAACAGGTGATTCAAATAATGTTAAAGATAGATCTTATATTAAAAAAATTAGATTAAGACTTAAAGATTCTATTTTTAAAGATCGAGTATTTTATTTAGGAAATATTAATAAAAAATACCAAGTTCAACTTTTAAAAAACTCAATTGCACTTATACAACCTTCCCTATTCGAAGGTGGTCCAGGAGCTGGAGCAGTAAATGAAGCTATAGCAATTGATTTGCCAGTCATAGTATCAGACATTGAAATACATAAAGAAATTAAACATAATAAAATATTTTATTTTAATACCAAAAATCAATTAATAAAGAAGCTGTTTTACCTTGAAAGTAAAAAATTAAAAAAATTAAAAATTGAAAAACAAATTTTAAAAATGGATAAAAACTTTAAAAATTGCAATGATTTTTTTGTAAAATCCTTTAATCAATTTTTAAAGTTGTCTTAAGGTTGCTATTCTACTTGGATTTTCAAGAAAAAGTATGTATACATTGTTCTCACTGTCAGTAACTATATCACGAATTCTTTGCCCAATTCTCAGAATATTATAATCAATAATTGATTTATTATTAAAATCTATTTTCAATTTATGAATTGATTTGTTTTTCATTGAACTAATATAATATTCATTATTCTCGTAAACGGACTTAGTTAATTGACTGATGCCGATGCCTGGTGTCCAATATTTTAAAGGTTCCTCAAATCCAAAATCTATATGTGATTTATTTAGAGGGGCATTTTTTCTAAATTTGCCATCATAATGTTCACCATAAGATGAAATTGGCCAACCATAATTTAAATTTTCTTGTAAAATATTTATTTCATCACCACCTTGAGGCCCATGTTCTGTTTCGAGAATTATTTTATTTTCCTTATCGTAAAAAAGACCCTGTGGGTTTCTATGCCCTAGAGTAAACACTTTCTCTTGACTTGTTTCCAGGTCAATAAGTAATACTTTTCCAAATTTAGAGTTTATATCTTGTTCATGGATAATTCGTTTTGTTTCATCCTTATAATAAGCCCTCATTGCTCCAGTAGAAAAGAGTATTTTTTTCTCCTCATAATCAACCATTCTCCCACCAGATTGATTTACAAAAAATTTTTGAATTTTGGATATTTCTATGCATTCAGAATAATTATAAAAGTTTTCAAATATTAAAAAATTATAATTTAATTTTGCTCTTAAAATTTCAATATTATAACAATTTTCTTTTTTAAGGTTATTAAATGATAAATAAATAAATTTATCTTTTATTAAAATATCTCTAATTCCAATTTGTGCGTTAGTAAAAAAATCTTTATTCTTTATAAAAAAATTATTTAAATTACTTTTAATTTCAAATAAATCTAATTTATTATTTAAAACTTGATTTCTCTTAAAATAATTAATTGTACCTTTTCCACTAACGATAAAAACGTCATTTTTATTTATGTCAATATGACCCGCAGGTCTCCTAGGTATATCTTTGTTTAATAAAGAACTTTCACCAGATATAAAATTTGCATTAAAAACATATTTTTTTAGTTCATATTTATTATTACTATCATCATTTATAATCAAATTTTCTATTTGAAAGCCATTTATTGACTGAAGGTTTTCGTACTTTTTAATCCTTTCGTTTATTGAAATAATATAATTCTTATTAAATTCTATTTCTTTTTTGAGATTTGGTATTATAAAAATTGTGTCATTGAGAACCTGTTTTATATTGTTTGGAATTAATTTTTTTATACCTACAAATTTTGAAGTTCCTATCGTAGATCCTATATATGAAACAACACCAATAAAGATGATAACTAAAATTATTATTACATATTTTACTTTTTTGTATTTAAGCATAATTTGTTTATATATATATAGATTATAGTATTAATAAAAGTATATTTGCTTACCGCATGAAATTGTCTCAATTTAAAATAGATGAATTTATTCAATCAACATTAACTGATAAATACCATAATTATTTATTAGAAATATTCAAACAACACTCATATGAAAAAAGATATTTCGAAATGTGCCTTATAAGATCATTTGAAAATAAACTTTTAGAATGTTTTAGCAAAGGTCAAATTAGCGGCACAACACATACATATCTGGGCCAAGAATGTAACAGCGTAGCTATATTTGAAAATTTAGATCTAAAAAAAGATGTTATATGGAGTAATCACCGTTGCCATGGTCACTTTATCTCTTATTGTGGAAAAATTTATGAACTAATGGCAGAAATATTTGGAAAAAAAGATGGAATATGTCAAGGAAGAGGAGGTAGTCAGCATTTGCATTATAACAACTTTTATTCAAATGGAATACTAGGAGGATCTGTACCTCAGGCACTCGGAGCATCTTTTGCACGAAAACAAAATTCAAATAGCATAACATCAGTATTTATAGGCGATGGCACGATGGGCGAGGGTGTACTTTATGAGTGTTTAAATATTGCTTCTTTATGGCAGTGTCCAATTTTATTTATTTGTGAAAATAATTTTATTGCACAGACCACAGCAATAGAAAAAAATTTAGCTGGATCTATAGAAAAAAGAGTTAAAGGATTTGATATAAAATTTGATCAATGTTCTGAATATGATTTTGATGAAATTCAAAAAAAAAGTGAGAAAATTATTCAGTACGTGAGATCAAAAAAAAAGCCTGCTTTTTTAGAAATTAAATCAATTCGTCTAGGTCCTCATAGCAAGGGTGATGATACAAGAGATAAAAAAATTTTAAATGATTTAATTAAAAAAGATATTTTGATTAAAATTCGAAAAAAAATAAAATATCCTAAAGAAATAGAAAAGTTGACTTCTGAAATCATTGAAAAAGTTTATTTAAAAGTCATAAATTAAAAAATGAGATATTTGGAAAAAATAAACAATTCGTTAAAAAAATTAATGAAAAATAATAAAGATCTATATTTGATTGGTGAGGATGTGCTTGATCCGTATGGTGGTGCATTCAAAGTTACTAAAGAAATTTCCTCTTTGTATCCATCGCGAGTCATTACTACACCTATAAGTGAAGCAGCAATAGCAGGTATTGCTTGCGGTATGTCAATGAATGGTAAAAAGGTAATCTTGGAAATCATGTTTGGTGATTTTTTATCTTTAACTTTTGACCAAATATTAAATCACATTTCAAAATTTCAATGGTTGTTTAATAATATAAAAATGCCACTTATAATAAGAACACCGATGGGTGGGTATAGAGGGTACGGTGCAACCCATTCTCAGTCAATCGAAAAACACTTCTGTGGAATTCCTAACTTAAATGTAATTTCTTTGGACAGGTATTGTGATATCGATAAAATATACAAAAATTCATTGGTTTCAAATAAGCCTACTTTAATAATAGAAAATAAAATATTGTATAGTAAAGAGCAATTTGATACCAAAGATCTACCTAATTTTGAAAAACCAGATATTTTTTGTATAAGTTATGGAGGCGTTTTAGATCTTTGCGTTGAAACCAGTAAAGAAATATTAAATGAGGAGGAAATAAACATCTCTATTTTAAATGTAAACAATCTGAATCCATTTGACTCAGCAAAAATTAAAAATTTAGCAAAGTTGACTAAAAAATTCCTCTTTGTTGAAGAGGGCTGTGGTGATTGGGGTTTTTCAGAAATGTGCAGATCAGCATTAACAGGTTTAAATGATATAAAAACAAAAACTATTAAAGGGCCTTACCACCCTCTTCCCTCTTCAAAGGAATGGGAAGTTGAATTATTACCAAATAAAAACAGAATAAAAAAAGCCATAATTGAACTCTACAAAATGTAATGAATGAAGTTAATATAACTGTCCCAAGACTAAATCCAAATGATGATGAGTTATTTGTTGTGGACGTTTTAGTTTCTGAGGGACAGAAAATAAAAAAAGGTCAAAAAATATGTATATTTGAAACTACAAAAACTGCGGTTGATTTTGAAAGTGAATTTAACGGAAGCATTAAAAAAATTCTAATTAAAAAAAATAAATATTATAAAGTTGGCGATAATTCTTTTATTATTTTAACACCAGAGAATGTTTTAAAAATTCATGAGGAAAAGCCAATTGAACAAAATTCCAATATTAAAAATAAACAAAAAATATCTTTAAAAGCAGAAAAAATTTTAAAAGATAACAATTTAAATGCTGATGATCTAAATTTACCAAACCAAACAATTAAAGCCGAGGATGTAATTAGTTATTTGAATTCAAATCAAAAATTTAAATTTAATTTAAAAAATATTATTATAGGAACAGGAATGCATTCTAGATTGATTGCTGATATTCTATCTGATGAAAATATAAATATTGAAGGTTTTATTTCACAAAAAGATGAAGACATCGGAAAAGAAATATTAGGAAACCTTAAAATTATTACAAGCGATAATAAAGTAAAAAATGATTTAAATATTGATGATTTTAATTTTTATATCGGAATAGGTGGGTCTGACAACAATTTAGATCGTATTAAAGTATTTAATTTTTATAAAAAATTTAATTCAAATATGCCATCTTTGATATCCTCTAAGGCTTATGTGTCAAAACAATCAAAAATAGGAGAGGGTTCAATAGTTTTGCCAGGAGCCAATATAGGCCCAAATGTTATTATAGGAAAAAATTGTATAATTAATAGTAATGCTGTTGTAAGTCATGACACTATAATTGGTGATCATGTACATATTACTCCTAATGCTGTGATTGCAGGAAATTGTAAAATTGGAAATTATTCTACAGTAGGAATGTGCTCAACAATATATTTTAATGTAGAAATTGGAGAAAACTGTTTAATTTATAATAACACTTCTGTTTTGAATAATTTGCAAGACTGTAAAGTTATTTATCAAAATAATAAAATAATTGAAAATAAGTTTGTTTATAATGAATAGTGATTTTAGGTCAGTTACAATAATAATTAGATCAAAAAATGAATCTAAATGGATTGGAAGTTGTTTAAAAGCGGTAAGAGATCAAAATTATAATAGAAAAAAAATACAAGTTATAGTTTTAGACAATGATAGTAATGATGGAACACAGGCAATTGTTAAAAAGTATAAAACTAGAGTTGTTACTTACAAAACAAAAAAATATTATCCCGGTGCAGCTTTAAATACAGCTGTAAAATATGCTAGAAATGAAATTATAGTATTCTTGTCAGCGCATTGCATTCCAACTTCAAAGGAATGGTTGAAAAATTTAATAAATAGTTTTGAAGAGAAAACCGCTGCAGTATATGGAAAACAATTACCCTATTCATTTTCATCTTCAAATGATAAGAGAGATTTATTTAATCAATTTGGTCTAGAGAAAAGAGTTCAAAAAAAAGATAATTTTTTCCATAATGCAAATAGTGCGATCATTAAAAAACTTTTAAAGAAATATCCATTTAACTCAAAAGTTCAACACATAGAGGATAGAATATGGGCAAAAAATATACTAAAAAAAAAATATAATATTGTATATGAGCCCAAAGCTAGTGTGTGGCATTATCATGGATTAAATCACTCAAATGACGAAAAAAGATCCAAAGGAGTTGGTAAAATCTTAGAGGATATGGTTTTGGAAAAATCAAAAAACACAGCAACTGTTTACGGAACCCACAATCTTCTAACAATCATATCCCATAATCCAACAAAAACAAATATAGATTTCTATAATGGTTTAAAACAACTAAAAAAAATTATTGGTAAAACTTCAATACTTGGTGACATTTGTGTTGTGACTCATAATTTTGAAATTTTAAAGAAAGTAAAAAAAAATTTATATTATAATTCTTTTTTCATAAAGAACAAAAATTTAATAACAATTAAAAAAATTAAAATTGGATTAACTAAATTTGAAAACGAAAATAAAAAAATTATAGATGCTGTGATGATTACAGATATTGATTATATTTTAAAAAGTTTAAATGATTACAAAAAGTTATTTGAAAAATTTTTTTCAGATAAATATGATACTGTTATACCAATCAAAGAAGATTATGACATGTATTGGAAGCAGTATTCAAATAATGAATTAGTTAGGTTAGATGATGCAGGACAGCTAAAAAAAAATAAAAAACCTTTGTATAAAAGTTTTAGTTCATTTGCTACGGTAATCAAACCTGAGTTAATAATCGAAGAAAAAAGATTAGGTAATAATATTGGTTGTGTGATAATCAAATGAATAAAAAATTTTTAAGAGTCGGTGTAATTGGTTGTGGTAGAGTTTTTGATCATTATTTGAAAATTTTCGACAAAAAAAAATTATCTTATATGCAGCTTGTAGCATGTTGTGATGAAAATCAAAAAAAACTTAATAAAATAAATTCTCAACATATAAAAAAATATAATAATTACAAAACTATGCTTTTAATGGAAAATCTGGATTTAGTTCTAATACTTACGCCATCAGGATCACATTATATACATTCAAAGTATGCACTTTTAAAAGGTATTAATGTTTTATGTGAAAAACCAATGGGTTTAAATGTAAGAGATTGTAAAAAATTGATGAATTTATCCAAAAAAAGTAAAGCTTTTTATGGAGTAGTTTTTCAAAATAGACTTAACAATGCAATTAAATTTCTAAGAAAAAATATAATTAGCAATAAGTTAGGCAAAATAATTCTTTGCAATGTCAGATTAATTTGGTGCAGATATAATAATTATTATAAAGATGGATGGCATGGTACATGGAAAATGGATGGAGGTGTATTAAATCAGCAGTTAATTCATCACTTAGATGTTATGATAAATATAGTTTCTAAAGTATTAGAAATAAATTCTTTTTCATCTACAATAATAAATAATTTAGAATGTGAGGATACAATTTCAGCATCATTTAAACTTAAGAATGGAGCATTAGGTCAGATAATTGGGACAACTGGTTTTAGACCTAAGGACACCGAAGCATCAATAGAATTGATTACAAATAAGGGCGTTTTTAAAATTGGTGGCATTGCATTAAATGAGATAAGCAGTTGGGTTATAAATGGCAAAGAAAATAAAAAAAAATTGCGAAAATTTTCTGAAAAATTTGAAAATGGCTATGGTAATGGTCATGAAAAAATGTTGAGAATGTTATCACAAAAATTACTTTTTAAAAAAAAAGTTGATGAATTTTCTTGGTCACCAAAACTTGCTTTAGAAACATCAAAAGTTGTATCAAAAATATATAGAGCGACAGAAATTAAAAGAAATATTAGAATGTCAGATAATAATTATTCGTTAAGATTAGGAGTTAAAAATGCAAAATAAGTTTCCTGGTAAAGATATTAGTTTAGAAGATTTAAAAGATAAAATACCTTTGGCAGCTAAAAAATATCCAAGTCACAAATCTATTGTAAAAGTTAAAGATATTTCATTTGGTGGAAATGAAATTCCTTTTTTGACAGGACCAAATACAGTAGAGAGTTTTAAGTTAATTAATGATGTAGGAAAGATGCTAAGTTCTTTAAAATTGAAAGGTATGAGAGGTGGTGCTTTTAAACCTTTAACTTTTCCATATAGAAGTAAAAAATATTTTGAACCAGGAGTTAATGGTCTTAACTGGTTAAAGCAAACAAAAAAAAAATATAATTTAATTGTTACAACAGAGATTATGGAATTAAAATATTTAGATCAGCTTTGTAACTCTACAGATATTATACAAATTGGTAGCAGGAATATGCAAAATTACCCTCTTTTGACCGAATGTGCAAAAACGAAAATGCCAATAATGTTAAAAAGACATTATGGAAGTTCTTTGAGAGACTGGCTAGGTGCTGCAGAATATATTTTGGCTGAAGGTAATAAAAAAGTAATATTATGTGAAAGAGGTGTTTCTGTAGCACATACACATAGATCTACATCTAGATTTCTTTTAGATCTACAAGTAATACCAGCGGTTAAAGAAATATCTCATTTACCAATTATTTCAGACCCATCACATGCAACTTTCTGGGCACCATGGGTAGAATCTATGACTTTAGCAAGTATAGCATCTGGTTGTGATGGTATATTAATTGAAGTTCATCCAGATCCGAAAAATGCAGCTGTGGACCCATTGCAGCCTTTAAATTTTAAACAGTTTAAAAAATTATTAAATAAATCTAAAAAAATTGCAAAATGCATGAATAGAAAAATAGTCTAATGTTGAATATAAAAGAGTGTATAAATGAAATCACAAAAGTTAAAACCAAATCTTATTGTTTGATTATTGGAGGTAAAGGAACAAATAATGCAAGGTCTCCCAAAATCTGGAATCGAATATTAAAAAGAAATAAAATTAACTCTAAAATGATACCTTTAGAGGCTAAAAAAAATGATTTGAGTTTACTTTTGAAATATTTGGAAAAAGATAAAAAATTTTTAGGTGGTGCAATCGCAGCACCCTATAAAGAATACGTATTCAACTATTTAAAAAAAAGAGTTGATTTGTTAAGCAAAAAAATAGGTTCTGTAAATTGCATATTTAAAAAAAATAAAATTGAAGGCATAAACACTGATGGTTTAGCTTTTTATGAGACTTTAAAGAAAAATAAAGTAAGTAAGTCATTTAATAAAATTATGCTTTTAGGTTATGGAGGTGCGGGAAAGGCAACACTAGTTTATCTAAGAAAATATTTTTCAAAAAAAACAATAATTTATTGTGCATCTAGAAAAAATTTTTCTAAAAATATAAATAACATTGGATGTAAGTGGATTCCATGGACCAAGAGAAATGAATTTTTTAAAAAATGTAATCTTATTGTCAATTCAACTTCCCTAGGCTACGCTGATAAAAAAAAAAGATTACCTATTAAGATTTATAAAAATGAAAATTTAAAAATAGTATATGATGTTATTTATAATCCTATAAAAACAAATTTAATAAAAATTTCTAAAAAATTTGGACTTAAAACCATTAATGGTTTAGATATGAACATGTTACAAGCTCATTTAGCGATTAAAAAGGTAATTAAACAAAAAATAAAGATATAATATTGAAAAATCTTATTAAAAAATTAAATGGCACTGTAGTTCCAATACCTTCTTTTTATAAAAATAATCTAGAGATTGATTTAACTAAATTAGGGAAATTTTTAGAATTTCAAATTAAAAATAAAGTAAATAATTTTTATTTAGCAATGGCTGCTTCTGAATTTGAATTTATGAGTCAACAAGAAAGATTACAAATTACAAAATTTGTCTCTGAAAATATTCCAAAAAAAAGTATTTTAATTTCTCAACCAATAGGAAGTGGCAGTATTAAATCACAAATCGACGAAGGAAAAAAAATGATTGATGCAGGAGCAGATGCTTTGGTTGTTAAACCACAATCATTAAAAGAAAACTCAAATTTTTTTAGTAGCAAGTATTTAATGAGAAATTATTCTCCATTAAGACATGATAATTTTTACGTTAAGTATTTAGAAACATTTACATCAGAATTGAAAAGTCCAATAGTTTATCACGATCATCCTTTTTCTAATGGAATAGGACTTTCACTATCAGGAATAAAATTATTAATGAAGAATAAATATATTGAAGCTTTTAAAGTTCATACATCTGATCCAGGTCATTTAAGAGAGCAGTACGGTCTATTAAATAATAAATTAGCAAGCTTTGATGGATTTGGAAAAACTCTCCAATTTTGGACATTGCAGTGGGGCGCTACCGCGAGACATAGTTGTTGGTCTTGGTTCGAGCCTAAAATAGATCAATTATTTTTTGATTCAGTAAGACAAAAAGACTTTAAAACTGCAGTTAAAATTATTAACAGAGAAAGTCCTATAGTACGAATAATAAGAAGCACAGGGTATCCAGGTTATAAACAATTAATGGAAATTTCAGGTTTACCATTTACAAAATCCAGAATTCCTGGAGAAAATTCTATGTATAAATTTAGATCATTGATTAAAAAAGCTTATATTCAACTCAAAAAGACAAAAATCTAATGAATTCAAAAAATATTTTAGCTGTTATTCCAGCAAGGTCTGGATCAAAATCAATTAAAAACAAAAATTTGATTAAAATTAAAGGAAAAACTTTATTAAGTTTAGCCGTATCAAAAGCAATATCTTCAAAATTATTTTCTAAAGTTATTGTTTCCACGGACTCAAAAAAGTATGCAAATGAAGCCATAAAAGCTGGTGCAGAAATTTTGGAGCTTAGACCAAAAAAACTCTCTGGCAGCAAAACAACTTTAGCAATGGTACTAAGAGACATACTTGAGAAATTTAATCAAAAAGGATTGATATATGAGAATATTATTTCAATACAGCCAACGTCACCCTTCACCGAAATAAAAACATTAAAAAAAATTGTAAGTATATTTTTCAAAAATAAAGCTACAGGTGTTGCCACGATTTCTAAAATTACTGACTTCCACCCTTTAACAGCGCAAAAAATTAATTTAAATAATAAGCTTTCATATTTAATAAAACCCAAAAATTATAAAATTCTCTTTCCACGACAAAACAGACCAAATTCTTATAAATTTACTGGCGCTGTTTATTTAAGAAAAAGTAAAAATCTTCTCAATTATCAGGGTGATGGCTGGGCCTTAGGTAGCAATCCTTTCGGAGTAGTAGTATCCCATAAGGAGGCTACAGATATTAATTACAAAGAAGACCTGCATAAGCTAAAGTTTTATAAATAAAATGACAAAATTCTTTCTTAATCCAAAAAGTTTAATAAAAACTAAAAATGTAAAAATTGGAGTAGGGACAAGAATTAATGGTGAAATTTTAATACATGGAAAGGACTCAGTTTCAATTGGTAATTATTGTGCTTTTGGTTATGGAATTAAAATTATAAGCACTAACCATAATACATCATATGCAAATCAACAACTTTTCTTGCAAAGAAAGATAGGATCTAAAGAATTAGAGTACTCTAAAAAGAGGATCAAAGAAAAATACTCAATCAAAATAGGAAACAATGTTTGGATTGGAAATAATGCTATAATTACATCTGGTGTTACAATAGGTGACGGTGCTGTGATTGGAGCAGGAAGTGTGGTAACAAAAAATTTAGAACCCTTTACGATTAATGTAGGCAATCCATGTAAAAAAAAAAAATTTAGATTTAATAAATTATCAAGAGATTATCTAAAAAAAATTTGTTGGTGGAATTGGAGTTTTAAAAAAATAAAAAAAAATAAATTATTTTTTAACATTAATTTTGAAAAATTAACTTCGAGGCAATTAAAAAATATTAAAATAAATTAATTTGTGAACCATAATTTTATCAAACTAAACCCTGATGTTAATTTTAATACAAAAAAAATTTTTTTTATAGTTTTTAGAAAAATTCATGGTGAATTCGATTGGATTTTACCTCTTATAAATAAATTTAATAAAAATTATTTATTTTTTGGGATTGTAGAAACGAAAAAAGAAAAAGCCATCTTAGAAAAAAATATATTTTTAAATAATCATTTTAAAAAAAATTTCCACGGTTATTTTATTGAGAATAAATTTAAAAGTATAATTCTTAAAATAATATTAAAAATTTTTGTAACACTCAATTTACCTTTTAAAAAAAAAATTTCAGAAATATATAAAAAAAATTATTATTCTTGTAATGATTTGCTATCAGTAATATCAACTCAATATAATTTAAGTAATTTGAAAAAAATAAACATTTTCTTATCTTATGATAAACTTCAAAATAATTGGGAGGAAGAATTTTCTAAACAAGAAAATTCATCAACTTATTATTTTCCAAGCTCATGCTCACTAAAACCGCTTGAGAAAACTATACTAAAAGAAAATCAAACTATAGTTAAAAATAAATATTTGATTCTTTCAAACGATTTAGATTATATATATTGGAAAAATTTATATCCTCATTTAAAACAAATTGTAGTAGGTTATCCTAGGTTTAATAAAATATGGATAGAGAATATTCCACAAGTAAAAAATAAATCAGATATAACAACGATATATTTGTCTTACAGAAGAGACCTGCAAGATGAAAAATGGTTTAGTAAGGCGATAGCACAATTAGAGATGATAAAAAATATCCTGAGATGTATTGATAAAAATTTTGAAATTTATGTAAAAATTCATCCATATACTAATCAAAGCGAAATTGTTGATTATTTAAGAAATGAAAAAAATATTAAATTTATTTTTAGTCATTTACACCAACAAGAGATTTGTAAATTATCAGATTTTTCAATAAATTTTTTTAGATCAGCTTCTATTATGGACTCACTTTCTACAAAAACACCAGCAATTGAATTGTCTAAAATTTCAGACGAAAAATTTGGGTCACCTTACAAAGATAATAATATTTCATTTTATGCAGATAATAAAAATATTTTAGAGGAATATATTAAAAAATTTTCTGAAAACGATATAGAAATTAAAGAAGAGTTTAAAATAAAATACAAAATTTTTGAGAGGACTTGTCTTCTAAAAAATCCTGTAATTCTTTTTGAGGAGTTTTTAAACTTGAAAAGAAATACTATAAATAATAGGTCTTAAATCAAAGATATTAATTAAAGATGTGTGGTATAGCTGGTTATATAGGTTTGGAAAGTTTTTTTCCTAGTAAGAATAATATTAAATCATGCTTAAAATTGATGAAATTAAGAGGACCAGATTCTTAAAAAACAAAAGAAATTAATATTAAAAAATATAAAGCCTTATTGTGTGCATCCAGATTATCAATCATCGATATTGGAGCAAGATCAGATCAACCTTTTGAAGATGATGAGGGAATAATTTCCTTCAATGGTGAAATTTATAATTATATTGAAATTAAAAAAGAACTTCTAAAAAAAAAAAATAAAGTTTCAAACTAAATCTGATACTGAGGTTTTATTAAAGTATCTTAATTATTATGGACCAAAAAATCTTGAAAAAATCTTTGGTATGTGGAGTTTTATCTATTACTCAAAAAAGAAAAAAGAGTTTATCTTATCAAGGGATAAATTTGGTGAAAAACCAGTTTTTTTTGATTTTGATAAAAATTTAAAAACTTTTATTTTTGGTTCAAACGTAAATTACATTAAAAAGTTAAGTAAAAAAAATTATAAAATAGATGAGTCAAAAATTTATGATTACATAAGATATGGTTTTCGATCCGTTTATTCTAATGACAAAACATTCTTTAAAGGTATAACCGTAGTTAAGCCAGGCCAAGTTATTCAAATAAATAAAAATTTAAAAATTAAAAAATATTTTTATATAAAATACAAAAAATATTACCCTGATATTAAAAACTATAATTACGCAAAAAAGTTATTGAAAGATAAAATTTGTAATCAAATACCGATGAGTCTTAGATCTGATGTGCCCATAGCAGTATTATTAAGCGGTGGAATAGATTCGACAATAATAAGTTATTTGGCTAAGAAAAAATTTAAAAAAATTAAATTTTACTCATACAAACAGAGAGAAAAAAATTACGATGAAAGTAAGAATATTAGTTTAATTAAAAAAAAATTTAAATTAAATCACGAATTTATTCCTAAAATTAATCCAAATAAAAATTATCATACAATAAATAATCTAATCAAAGAAATTGGTTTCCCTTTATTATCTACAACCAATTTAGCTATAAATAAAATTTGTAATAAAATTAAAAAAGATGGTTTTAAGGTTCTAATTTCAGGTAATGGAGGCGACGAAATGTTTAGTGGTTATTATGCTCATCACATGAGTTATTTATTATCAATTAAAAATAATTCACTATTTCAAAAAGAATTTAAAAATTGGGAAAAAATTACTAAACCACACATAAGAACAAATATATTAAAAGATTTTAATTTGTACAAAAGAAAATTCAAGAAAGATGGTTACAATTTTGAAACCGATATTTATAGAAAATATTTTAAAATATTAAAAAAAAATTACCTTAAAAAGAATAACAGATATATTTACTCAAATGATATTTTTATAAATCATTTAAATAATGACTTATTTAACGAAACATTGCCTGCTCAAACACACACTATCGACAATATAAGCATGCATAATTCAATTGAATCAAGAATGCCTTTTTTAAATAATAATTTTTTTAATTTAAGAAATAGGTTATCTAAAAATTTTTTAATTAAAAAAGGATATGCAAAATTTATTTTAAGAGATATTTTTAAAAATAAAATTCCAAAAAAAATATTGTTTAATCCAGAGAAAACAGGTTTTTTCTTACCTTTAGAAGAAGCAATTAATTTTAAATCAAAATTTTTTTTTAAAACTATATTTGAGTCTAAAGTTCTCAGAAAACTAATTAAAATGAATGTACTTAAAGATAAAATATTTAGTAAAAATTTAAATCAACAGGATCAAAAATTTATTTTTTTACTTTATAATGCTGCAATATTTTTAAAGATTAATAAAATATGAAATTTTTAATTACAAATTTAGAGAAAAAATATTTCATTTTAATATTTTTAATTTTGTTATTAGGATCCTTTTTAGAAACTATAAGTATCGCAATTTTTTTACCGTTATTAAATGTAATTTTCGGAAATTCTTTAAACGATAATTTCTGGATGGAAAATTTTAATAAGTTTTTCAATCTTAATTATGAAAATATATCAATTATGTTATTATTTATAATTGCTTTATTCATAATTAAAAATTTTTTGTTTTTAATTTCTTTATATGTGAGATTGAAAATAATAAATTATTTTAGGCAACAGAAAAAATATTTTCTGCTTAAATTTTATTTAAATCAAAATTATTTTGATTTTATTGAAAAAAAAAAATCAGAATTGCTTAGAAATATTTACAACGAAGTCGATAATTTTACAGAAAATTTTATATTACCGATTATTGAACTTATCTACATAAGTTTAATATTAATTAGTGTTTTTGTTTTTTTATTAATTTTTGACACTAAGGCAAGTTTAATTATTTTGTTATCAATTTCTGTGTTTTCAATATTTTTTTATTTTCTTTCAAAAAAAAAATTATTACTTTATGGTTTCGAAAGAGCAAAGCTCACAGAAAGAATATTAAAGAAAATACCAAATGCCTTGAATGGTTTCATGGAAATAAAGTTATTTAATCTATCACAATTAATAAGTGATGATTTCATTAAGTATCAAAGAAGATTGGATAGATTAAAAATCCCTCAGTCAATAATAGGAAATATACCAAGAGTTTTTTTAGAAATACTAGTTGTAGTATTTTTTTCTTTATTCCTTTTATATAACTTTTCAACAGGAACAGATATTTTACCATTAATCTCAAAAGTATCGATCTTCATAATTGTTATAATTAAAATTCTACCTTTTATAAATAGTATCTCTAATAATTATAATAGGATGATGCGTGGTTTCGAGTCATATAAAATTTTAAAGAATGAATTTTCGAAATTTACAAGTGTATCAAAAAAACAAAAACCTATTTTTGGACAAAAAATAGTAAATATAGTTTTAGAAAACTTAAGCTTTAAACGTAAAGATGATAAAAATAATGACCTAGTAATTTTTGATAAGATTAATTTATCAATAAAGCTGAATAATGTTATTGGTATTATTGGACCAAGCGGATCAGGTAAAACTACATTGCTAAAAATAATTATTGGATTATTAAAACCAAATTCAGGTTCAGTTAAGATTAATGGGATCGATCTTCAAGATTTAAATATTAGAGATTTATATAAAAAAATATCTTATATACCTCAAGAACCATTTTTCTTATATGATACAATTAAAAATAATATTATTTCCTCAAATATTTTAAAAAATCCAAATGATGAAAAATTTTTAGACATTATAAAAGAAGTTAAACTCGACGATAAATGCATCGTAAATGGTAGGTTTTTAGATGAATATGTGGGTGAAAATGCATCAAATTTGTCAGGTGGTGAGAAACAAAGGTTGGCATTGGCCAGAGCATTTTACCGTGATTGTGATTTGTTAATTTTTGATGAAGTTACTAACAAGTTAGACAATGAAACATCTGAGGAAATATTAAAATTAATTTATTCACTTAGAAAAAATAAAATCTTGATTATGGTGTCACATGATCTAAATACTTTGAAAAATTGTGATTATATCTTAGAATTAAAAGACTCGAAAATTAAAGTTAATAAATGAAAAAAAACTATTTTATCACTGGCGGCACTGGTTCATTTGGGCAAATGTTTTCAAAAAAACTTATTGAAAAAAAATTAGCTAAAAAAATAATTATTTTTAGTAGAGATGAATTTAAACAAAGTGAAATGAAAACCAAGGATTATGTAAAAAATAATGAAAAAATTTTTAGATTTTTTATTGGAGATGTAAGAGATAAAGATAGATTAAAATATGCAATCAACGATCAAATAGATTTTGTTATTCATACAGCAGCACTAAAGCAGGTGCCTGCAACAGAATATAATCCATTTGAAGCTGTAAAAACAAATGTTCTGGGTACACAAAATTTGATAGAAGCTTGTCTAGAAAAAAATATTCACAAAAATCTCTTAATTAGTACTGACAAAGCTGCAGCGCCAGTAAATTTATATGGTGCCACAAAACTTACAGCTGAAAAACTTTTTGTAACAGCAAATAATCATAAGGGTAAAAAAAAATCTATTTTTTCTATAGCTAGATATGGAAATGTCTTTGGAAGCAGAGGTTCAGTTGTGCCTTTATTTTTAAATCAAATTAGGTATAAAAAAAAGTTAACAATAACGAGTCCTAAAATGACTAGATTTAGTATTGAATTGGATGAAGCTGCAAATTTTGTTTTAGAAACTTTAAAAAAAATGAAAGGAGGGGAAATTTTTGTTCCAAAACTATCTTCTTATAAAATTTTAGATTTAGTCAAAGCATTTGGTGTAGAAGATTATAAAATTATAGGAACAAGAGAAGGTGAAAAAATTCATGAAGAGTTGATTACTTCTCAAGAACAAACTAGGACTATTGAGAATAAGTCTCATTTTGTAATTTCACCAAATTTTAAAAATATAAGCTTTAAAAATTTAAGCAATTTAAATTCATATAATAGTTATGATAATGAAAATTATTTAAGTATTTCTAGTTTGAAAATAAAAATAAAAAATTTAAGAGAATTTTTAATTAAGTGATTATTTTTTAATCTAAGTGACAAAAGAGAATTTAGATAACATTCTTTTATTAAAAGAATATATTAGAGAAAATTACAAATCTGTTCATTGGAGCAATTATTTAAAAAATAAATTCGATTATATTGATGAAAAAAAAATTAAAAATTTTAGAAATAATGGTTTAAGCGATGGGCTTGATAATTCAAGATTAGTTGATTTAGAATTATTACACTCTAGGTTGGAAGAATTTAAAAATCATTTGATGTTATTTAAAAAAACATTTGATGAAGTAAACAATCTATTCATAAAGCATAATGTTGGCAGCAACCCATCATATATAATACAAAATGGAAGGTTTATAGATTATGTTCAATTAAATCATGTCATTCTTTATCTTTTACTTCTAGAAAATTGTTTTAATAAAAATAAAAAGATAAATAGTGTACTTGAGATTGGAGCTGGTTTTGGAAATTTAGCGAGAATAATTATTCAAGAACATGATTTTAAGTATTTTATAATAGATTTGCCCGAGGCATTAATAATGCAAAGTTTTTATTTAAAGAAATTCTTTCCAGAAAAAAAAATTTGTTTCCCTCATGATTTGCAAAATTCAGAATTAACTGAAAATGAAATAATCAAATACGATATATTTTTAATGACTCCTTCAGTAAAAATAAAAGAAAAACTAAATATAGGTTGTGCAATAAATTCAGGGTCATTCATGGAAATGCGAATGAGTGATATAAAAAAATATTTTAGTATAATTGAGGAAAACTTAATAAATGATGGATTTTTTTTTAATAACAATAGATATTTTAAAGATACTTCAGGTGAGAAAATTAAATTACATTGCTATCCTTACTCAAATAAATGGAGCGTAGTCTACTCAAAAAATTATTTAAATTTTAAAAGATTACACCTATTAATCACAAAAAAAATTAATTCTGAGACTAATGATATTATGGAGGAGCTTAAAAAAATAAAAAAAATAACTTCAAATCATGCCTACCCCGATTTTATACCTATTAGAATTATGAAAATTTATAGAATTATAAAAAAACTATTAAAAAGTTAACATATAGATTAGAAAGAAATAAATTAAACCTTATGCCTAATAATTTATACTTATCATTTTATGGTTGCTCATCAGTATCAATACAAACTGATAGAGCTAGAATAATTTGTGATCCATGGTTCGATACCCCAGCATATGAAGGAACATGGGTTCCTAAAATGAATGTATCAAATTGGGTAAATAAAATTGGTGATTGTGATGGTATATACGTATCACATATACATCCTGATCATTATGACTCAAAAAGTATCTTTAAATATTTTAAAAAGTATGGATTAAAAAAAATTTTTATACCTCAATTTAAAGATATAAATAATATTGATCGAAATTGGCTCAAAAAAAAAATGATATCAGACGGAATTGATCCAAAATTAATTATTTCAAATAAAAAAAATACACATAAATTAAAAGACTTAAATTTAATTATTATTCCAAGAGATTTTAATAGTTTTAGTGATATAGACTCAGCTTTAGTTGTATATGAAAAAAATAGTAAAAATTCAGTGACAAATTTAAATGATTTTGGATTTAATGAAATTCAAATGAAAAAAATTCAAAACTTAATTGTTAAAAACAAACTAAAGAATATTATAACCTTGTATAATTACATGTCATCAGGTTCATGGCCACAAACTCATTTTACGTGTAATTTAAAAAATTCAAAATTAATTAAAAACTTAGAAATCCAAAGAGATGAGTTTAAAAATAGATATTTTAGAACAAACAAATTAATAGAAGCAAATTTTCATTTTCCATTTGCTGCTGGTGCTCAATACCTAGGACCTTTGAGTAGATATGAAAAGTTTAGGCCTATTACTAAGATTGAGACAATAATCAAATATGATAGCAAAGCAATCTATTTGAAACCATTTAAGTCAAAAATTGATCTAATAAAGCTTAAAAATAACAAAAAATTTTTTTTGAGTTTAAGACCTAAAAAAATAAGCGAAAATTATGGAAAAAATAAACACATTTTTAAATCATATGATTATGAAAACACATTTAAAAAATTAACTTACAATAAAAAAGTTTTAAAAGGTTTATTTGCAGCAGCACTTTCACGAGCATTGAAGAGAAATGAGGTCAGGGATCAACACATTCTTTCCATTTATGCATTACCGGATTGGAAAAAATTTTCACACATTGCTTTTAAAAAAGATTTAAAAAATAGAGAAAATTATCATATTGGAAATGTTGAATTTAATTTAAACAAATCATCCAAAAAAAATAGCATAAATAAAACTGAAATTTTTCTTCATTACAAAGCTTTATTCGGAGCACTATCAGGGGTTGTTCATTGGAACAACTTAGAGTTAGGAGCACACAAGCTGGTAAGAAGAACTCCTGAAAAATTCAATCGAGATATAGTTAATTTTCTAAATTTTTTCAGTATTAGTTAACTTACCATATGGATAATAATGAATTAAGCCAGAATTATAAATTACAATTAAGGGAGTCTATTTTTTTGGAAGGAGGAAAAAGAAGTATAAATAAAAAATATAATCCTAAATTCTCTATCATTACAGTAGTACTGAATAATGAAAAGTTTTTAGAGGAGACTATAAACAGTGTAATAAGTCAAAAGTTTAAGGATTTTGAATATATTATAATTGATGGTGGTTCTAAAGATAAAACATTACAGATAATAAATAAGTACAAAAATTATATTGATTATTATGTAAGTCAAAAAGACAAAGGTATCTACGATGCATTCAATAAAGGCATGTCAGTTACATTCGGTCAATATGTAGTAATAATTAATTCTGATGATGTTTTTACTGAAAATGCTCTTGAAATAATAGATAAATACACTCAAGAATTTCCTAACAAAGATTTTATATTTGGAAGTGTTAAAAAACATTGGGGAGTTTTACATGGTTATAAACCAGAAAAAATAAAATATAGTTGGGGATTTTATTCAAGTCATTCAACTGGATTTTTTATCAAGAGAAATTCAGCAGTCCTTAACGGATTATATAATCTTAAATATAAATATCATGCAGATTATGATTATTTTTACAGAATGATTGTTAAGAATAAAATGAAAGGAATAGCCACCAAAAAAGATGAAATAGTTGGAATATTCAGAAGAGGAGGTTTTTCAAGCACAATAAGTTTTTGGAAATTGTTTAAAGAAGAATTATTAATAAGGTATGATAATGGTCAAAATATTTTTTTAATTCTTATAATTTTTATATACAAAAGTATTAAAAATTTTAAGAGATTTTTTTAATTTTAAAATCACAATATAATTAAAAGATAATAATGATTGTGATTTATAAAATTTTCGCTACTACTATTTTTAAAAACATTTAAAATGAATATTTTCCTTACAGGTTGTTGCGGTTTCATAGGTTTCTCAGTTACTCAAGAATTGCTAAAAAATAAAAATATTAATGTAATTGGTTTAGATAATATAAATAATTACTATTCTAAAAAATTGAAAAAAAAAAGATTGAGTTTATTAAAAAAAAAGAAAAATTTTATATTTATTTTATCTGACTTAAATGACAAAAAAAAAATTTTAAAATTTATTTCAATTAAAAAAATTGATTGTATTTTGCATTTTGCTGCACAAGCAGGTGTAAGATATGCAATAAAAAATCCAAAATCTTACATACATAGCAATGTTAATGGATTTAAATCAATTATTTCTGTAGTAAAAAAAACTAAACCAAGAAATTTTATATTTGCATCTTCAAGTTCTGTTTATGGAGATGCAAAAAAATATCCAGTTAAGGAAACTGACAAACTAAAACCAAAAAATTTATATGCAAAAACAAAAAAATTTAATGAAACTTATGCTTACAGTAAGTTAAAAAAAACAAATATAAATACTATTGGTTTAAGACTCTTTACGATTTATGGTGAATGGGGAAGACCAGATATGTTAATATTTAAATTTTTGAATTACGCAAGAAAAGGTAAAACATTTGAATTGAATAATGATGGAGAAATGTATAGAGATTTTACATATATTAGACCTGCAACAACGATCATAAAAAAATTAATTTTTTTTAAACATAAAAAGAAATTTAATATCTTCAACATATGTTCTTCTCAACCTATAAAAATTTCTTCAGTTATAAATAAATTAGCAGTTATTTCAAAATTCAGCAAAATAAAAAAAGTACCAATGAATAAATTAGAAGTATTTAAAACTTATGGAAGTAATAAAAAAGTTATTAATTATTTAAAAATTAAAAATAAAAATTTTCTTAATTTTAATGTAGGTTTAAAACAAACAGCTAAATGGTTTAAAAGCTTTTATCATCTTATATAAATCATTTTTTAAAATAAATTTATTAAATGTTCTTAAGAAAAAAACTTTTTAATAAATCCATATTTTAAAATGCAATACAAAGCGAAAAAAGCATCTTTTGGCCCTATTTTTTTTCCTTCAGAATAAGTTCTTCCATTGTAACTTATACCAACTTCATAAATTTTAGGTTGTGGCTTAATATTTGCAATTTTGTGTGTTAATTCAATTTCAATTCCAAATGATTTTTCCTCAATATTTAAATTTTTCAACATACTTGTTCTAAAAACTTTATATCCAGTCTCTACATCAGTTAGGTTTAAATCTGAAAAAATATTTGAAAAAATTGTTATTATCTTATTTGCAACAGAGTGCCAAAAAAATAAAACTCTATTTGTTTCTGATGATTTAAATCTAGATCCATAAACTACATCTGCATTATATTTTAAAAATGGCTCAATTAATTTTTCATAATCATTGGGATTATATTCCAAATCAGCATCCTGAATTATCGTAATATCACCATCGCATTTTTTAAATCCTTCTTTTAAGGCGCTTCCTTTTCCACTGTTTTTTTCTAATTTAATATATTCATTGTATAGATTTTTTTCCTTCTGAATAAGTACATCTGTATTGTCGGTTGATCCATCATTTACAATTATTATTTGAAATGCATGAGGATTATTCTCAATTAATTTTTTAATATTGTTTAAAACTGTAATAATCGTTTTAGACTCATTATAAACAGGAATTACAATTGAGATTTTCATTATTAAATATAAAGATATGACTTATCAAATTTTTTACAAAAAAAAATGAAAATTTTAGATATAGTATTATAAAAACCATTAAATATTATAAAAAAAATAGAAATTAAGTAAGTGAAAATAAAAAATTTTTTTAAAATTTATATAAAAAAAAAAAATTTATTTCTCACAATATTTATTTTATCTTTAATATCTAATTATGATTTTCCAAAAAATATTTATTATTTATTTAATAATACATTCGAAGTAAGAAATTTAGCTCAGTATGATTATTGTGGTGATGAATCTATTGGCTTCTTGAATGATATAAAAAAAAAATATAAAAATTTTTCTGAATTCGAATTTCATAATTTTTTTATATCTCCAAATTCTAAGTGGTATTTAGAACAAGTAGGTGTAAATAAAAGCTTTAATATAAAAGTATTACTTGGATACAATGACCACAATGAAATAAAGTTAATTAAAAATAAAAGTTTTTTTGAAAGCGATCGTGTTTATAAAAAAATAGATAATATAAATTCACTTTCAATTAAAAATAAATATCCTAATGAAATAAAAAATGTAAAATTTAAATTTTTTTTAAGTCTAGACGGGTTTAATTATAAGGAATTAATTTACGAACATACCGAAAAAATATTAAAACCTGGTTTAAATTTCATCACGATAAATAAAAAAATATTAAGTGAAAATAATACAAATACAAGGATACTTTTAGAATTTGACCAAAAATATCATAATTATTTTGATGAACTAATATTAATTGAAAATCAAAAATTTGATTTGAATAAATATGTGATTTTAGAAAATTATCAAAATTGTTTTTTAATTCAAGATTTATGATTGAAATTCTAAATATTTTATTTCAGGTATTTTTCTTATTTGTACTAAACTTTTTTCCTAAACAATTTTTTTTTACAAAAAATTCTTACACAAAAAATGTTCATATTTTTTCAAATATATTTATTTTAATTACATTATTATTTTTATCATTTATTGATTTAAGAATTAAATTTGTTTTAATAATTTTATATTTTATTTTTTTTGTAAATTTATTTTTTATCTTTAAAAATAAATCTTTAAATTTATTAATTTTCAATAATAATTGGCTAGTATTTATTGTTGTTATAGTTTTATCTATTAGTTTGTCAGTAAATTTAAAGCTTGGTTGGGATGTCCAAAATTTTTGGATACAGAAATATTTAAATTTTAAAAATGAATTAGGACTTAATAATCTTGGTAATTTAGCCAGATCAGAATATCCATATTTAGGAACATATATTTGGGCAATTTTTTCAGAAACTTCTTTTTTCAAATTTGAGTATCTTGGAAGAATATATTTTATCTATATCTTTTGTATAAGTCTAAAGAGGTTGGTTGATTTTACCGATTACGATGAGAGTGATAAATCATTATTATTTATTATTATTCTTTTTTTAATTTATAATTTGAATTTAATTAGTGGCTATCAAGAAATATTAGTATTTAGTTATTTAATATTTCTTTCAACATATATGTATTATTTATTGTTAAATAAATTTGATAAAAATTTTTTTTTATTATGTATATTAACAACTTATATATTGTTCTGGATTAAAAATGAGGCAATGATTTTTGCGTCGATACTTTTTTTTAGTATGTCAATTTATCTAACCAAGCAAAGACTTTTAATAATTGGCACAATTTTAATTTTACTATTTTTAAGATATGCAAGCTACGAATATTTAGATTTAAAAGCCAATCTTCAGGCTGGAAATTATGATAAAATTAATTTGTATAGTATTTCTGAATTGTTTCAATTTGAAAGAATTTTTTTAATTTTAAAGTATTTGATATTTGCTCATTTTAAAAATTTAATTTCTATATTAACATTATTTACTTTAGTATTCATAATATTGAAAAAATATATAAATAAGAGAGAATATAAATACTTTATAATAGTCATTTTATTTAATTATTTGTTTATATTTAGCGCTTATCTAATTAGTTTTTATCCACTAGAGTTCCATCTAAAAACGTCAGTTGATAGATTATTATTTCAATCATTAGGTTCATATTTAATTTTATCCTTTATTTTAATGAAAAAAAAATTTTAGCAGAATGTAACATGATAAAATTAAATAAACTTTAAAAATTTATTGTTAAAAAAATTATATGAAATCGATTTATTATTGGACACCATTCACCTCAAAGGTTGCAACTATTGAGGCAGTTATAAATTCTGCAGAAGCCATAAATAAATACTCAAAAAAATATGAAGCAACGATAATTAATGCAATTGGTGAATTTGATGAATATCAGCAAACTTTAAAGAAAAAAAAAATTAATGTCATTAATCTGCAAAAATATAGTTTAATTAACATTTTACCAAAAAGAGGTTTTATACTAAGTAGAATTGCCTACCTGATCATTTTTTTTATATCTTTCATTCCATTATTTAATTTATTAAAAGTAAAAAAACCGGACTATTTATTATCTCACTTAATAACATCATTACCACTTTTTATATTTTTCTTAAGTTCAAAAAAAACAAAACTTATTTTGAGAATTTCTGGTTTGCCAAAACTAACATTATTACGAAAATTCTTCTGGAAAATATCAAAAAAAAATATTTATAAAATTTTTTGCCCAACTCAATCCACAATGAATTATTTAATTAATGAAAACATATTTTCAAAAGACAAAATTTATCTTCTTAGAGATCCCATAATAAATGTAGAAAAATTAAGATATCTTCAAAAAGAAAGCATAAACAAAAACGAATTAACAGACAATTTTTTTGTTTGCATTGGAAGACTCACGAAACAAAAAAATTTTTCTTTAGTAATTGATAATTATGATAAAATATTAGAAATAGATAATAATTTAAAACTTTATATTATTGGGGATGGGGAATGCTACAAAGAATTTAAGAAAAAAATTGATGCAAAAAAACTTTATAATAAAATTCAACTATTAGGTTATAAAAAAAATGTCTATAAATATTTAAAAAAAGCGAAATTTTTTTTATTAACTTCCTTATGGGAAGATCCTGGCTGGGTTTTAATTGAAGCTGCAGCAAATAACACTCCAATTATTTCGAGCAATTGTAAAAATGGACCACCTGAATTTATTGAGAAAAACAGTGGTGGTATATTATTTGAAAATAATAAAAGTGACTCTTTAATCGATGCTATAAAAAAATTTTATCAATTATCAAATAATGACATTTTAAAAAAAAAAATTTTTTCTAAAAAAAAATCGATACTATATAGTAGTTTTAGACACTATAAAAATTTAGAGAAAAGTATTTAAAAATTTACAGATAATATAATCAATAGAAAAATAATTTTTTTTTGAAATATTTTTAAAATAGTTGTGTTGTTCAAGTCTTCTCTGCCAAAAATACTTATTCAATAGTCCAATAAAATTTAGATCAACAGAATTATCTGTGTAAACTTTGAAAGTTAAATACTTATTTAGTTTTATTAACTTTTTTTTCTCATATGCATATAAAATTATCAGAGCGTCTATAGCTAAAAATTTATAATCTCTAAAATTGACATAATTAAAAAAATTATTAAAAACGCTTCTTCCACCAGAAATAGCACTTGTTACAATATTTTTAGGCCATTCATTAAAAATATATTGATATAATTTTGAATTTTTAAATTTTTTTTCAATTATTTTTTTATGTTTATTATTTTTAACCTCAATAAAATTATCTAAATAAAAATTGTTATCAATCCTTTTCTGTTTACTTAAAGTTAAGATTTTATCTTTTGTATATAAATCGTCACCATCAAGTAAGGTGATTATTTTTCCTTTAGAAATCTTAAATGCTTCAAAAATTTTATAAAATTGATCTTGAGTTTTATTTCTAAGTCTTTTCTCTATTTTTAAAAATATTATTTTTTTGTTTCTAAATTTTTTTTTTAAAAATTTTTCATTTTTCAATGAGGTATAAACAACAATTATCTCTATTTTCTTATATGATTGCTCAAGACATGAATTTATAGTTTTTGATATATAATTTTCTTTCTGCTCAGCTGTAATCAATATTGAAATATTAATATTTTTTTTTTTCAAATAAAATTCCTTTTAAGTTAAATAATTTGATTAGATATTTTATTTATTTCATTTAAATATTTATTTAAGTTTTTTTCATAATCAAATCTATTTAGACTTTTGTAATTATTATAAATCATTTTTTTTATTTCTTTTTTGTTTTTCTTGATTGAGATAATTTTTTTTCCTATATCTTTATAATCCCCAATTTTAGATAAAAAACCATTTTTACCATTTTGTAAGATTTCTTTTGGTCCTGTTGGACAATTAGTGGAAATAATAATTTTTTTTAACACTGCAGCTTCTAATAGTACATTTGGTAATCCTTCAAATTTTGATGTTAGAATAAAAAGATTGGCTAATTTTAAATACGGAAAAGGATTTGTTTTATATCCAACAATTTTTACATTTTTTTTTAGATTATATTTTTGAATAAATTTTTTCATTTTAATAAAATTAATACCTCTACCTACAATTAATAGTTTGAAGTTAAAATTATTTTTTTTTATAAAATTGACAGCTTTTAATAAAGTCATATGATCCTTCTGGTCTGTAAATCTTCCAATATTAATAATTTTAATTGAGTTTTTGTTTTTACTGAAGAAAGGAAAATTTATTTTTTTTTTTGAGAGGCTAATAATATTATTTTTATTTAATGGATTATAAATCATTACAGGATTTAGATTGAATATTTCTCTGTATTGACTTTTAAAATCTTTGCTATTTACGATAATTTTATCAGCTAATTTTAAAAGAAATTTGAAAATAAATTTTTTAAATTTATTTTGAGACCAGCCTGAGGGTGAAGAGTTAGATCTTATTATAATTTTTCTATTAAAAATTTTTGATAGTAAAATACAATAAAGATTTGCTTGGAAAGAAAATATAACAGCTCTTTTGTTTACAAAAAATTCTCTTAATAATAAAATAAGACAAATGAAGTATTTTGATTTCCTTCCCCAATTTAGAGTATTTATTTTTGGGGTAATAAGATTAACACCTCTAAATTTTTTTCTAAAACTTTTTGAGGTTGTTATTAAGCTAAGATTTAGTTTTTTTTTAACAAGAAATTTTGAAATTATGAATAAATTTTTTTCAACTCCACCACCCTCTATTGAGGGCATAAAAATAATTAACTCTTTTTTCATTGCTATATATTATAATTTTATTAAATAATTAAAGTTAATACATAATAAATCTCGTGATAGACAGTGTAATTGTTTAATATTGCGAATAAATTAACTTTTCCTTTTAGGAATTGTTATTTTATTAGTTATTTATTAAAAAACTTATGTTTTCAAATTTTGAAAAAATTTTTGCATTATTTTTTTTAACTTTATTAATCTACTTTCTACATAAAAGTATTTTTAGATTAAATAGAGTTAAATTTGAACCTCATCAGAAATATTCAAATAATTTTATAGGAATTCCAGTTGGAGGTTTTTCCATCTTTTTTTTTTCAATCTTTTATCAGCTATTTTCAAATTATAGTGATCTATTCTTTTTATTTTTAATTTTTTTAATAGGTGTTTTGTCAGACTATAAAATTTTTAATTCTCCATCTAAGAGACTAATTGTACAAATATTAATTGTCTTAGCATATGTTGTAAGTGCTGACCTTCAAATTTTATCTACAAGAATAGAACTATTGGATGATTTTTTAAAAAATAACATGATTAATATTATATTTACTTCATTCTGCATTTTAATTGTAATTAATGGATCAAATTTTATTGATGGATTGAATGGTTTAGTTATAGGTTATTATTCAATAATTATTTTTGTATTACTAAATTCAGATTTAAATTTAATTTTAGATAAATCTGTATTTATTAATTTTTTATTTTTACTAACAATTTTAATTATATTTAATTTTTTAAATAAAGTTTTTCTAGGTGATAATGGATCATATTTATTAGGTTTTATTTTTTCGGTTTATTTAATAAAGATTTATTATTTAAATCCTTATATTTCCCCATATTTTATAATATTGCTTTTGTGGTATCCATGTATTGAAAATTTGTTTTCAATCATAAGAAAAAAAATTAATAACTTTAATGCAACCAATCCAGACAATAATCATTTACATCAATTAATTTTCTTTTATTTATCAAAAAAACTTAAAAACAATAGTAAAATAGAAAATAATAATTTAACTTCACTAATAATAAATGTTTATCATTTACCAATTTTTTTATTTGCTTTAAAGTTTATCGATAAAACTTCAATTCAGATTATACTGATAACAATTAATATTTTTTTATATATCTTGTTATATTCAATTTTATTGAAATTAAAAAAAATATAAAATAATTTATTTTTTAAAGAAAAGTTCAATCATTTTTAAAAGTATTAAAAAACCATCTTTGAAAGCACTAACTTTTTTTTTGCCTGCAAGCCTTTTCCTTTCATAAGATGGAAAAACATCAATTGTATAACCTTTTCTTTTTGCTTTAATTGGTAATTCTACACAAAATCTAAAATCAATGCTCTCTAAGTTTAATAATTTTGCTTTTTCTGTATTCCCGATTACAAATGTATATAAAATATCTGATATATTTAATTTAAAAAATATTTTACCTACAATAGAAAAAAAGTAATTACCAATTAAGGTTATGAGTGTATCATCTTCACTACCTGCATTTTTTTCATATCTAGATGCAAAAATGAAATCAATTTTATTTTTTTCAATTTTTTCTATAATTTTTGCTATTTCTTTTGGGTTGAATGATCCATCAGCATTAAAAATACAAAAAAATTTTGTTTTGCAATTATTAATTCCTTCAATTAAGGCATTCCCGTATCCTAATCCATTTTGATAAATAATTTCGATATTAAAATTTTTAATTGAATCTATAGTTGTTTTATCATTTTGTTTTAAAACCACGTATTTTTTATAATTATACCCCTTTAATTCATTTAGAACAGTTGGAAGAGACTCCGCCTCAAATTTTGCAGGTATTATAATTGACAATTCTTCAGTAAAGTTCATTTTTTCAGAGATTAGTTTAAAATAAAAATGTAATTAGCCATATAAATACTATAATTAAATAAATGTCATTAAATTTGTTAATTTTTCTAATACTGTATTTTTCAATTATTAACTCAACAATAGGTTATGGTTATCTCATATCCAGTGTGAGTAGAATAAATTTTAGGTATTTTGAACATTCCTATATAGGTTTATTAGGAATTTTTGTTCTAATAATTGTATCTTACACATCACATTTATTTATTTCTCATAATTATATCCATAATTTATTAATATTATTAATTGGACTGATCTGTTTTTTATTTTTTATTTTTAAAGATAAAAAAAACAAAAATATTTTAAAATTAAATATATTTTTTTTAATATTATTTGTTGCTTTTATAACATTTAAACCTCATGATGATTTTTCTTATTATCATTTTCAATATACTTATTATTTAACACAAAGTGATCTTTTAATTGGTGTAGGAAATTTTAATCATGGATTTAGAACCCCTTCATCAATTTTTTATTTAAATTCTTTATTCTATTTACCAATAATTAAGTATTTTTTTTTCCACATGGGGGCAATCTTGATAATGGGTTTTGCAACCTATTCATTTTTAGAAAAAATTTTGGAACAAAATAGATTAAAAATCTATGATAAGTATTTCTATTTATCAATTTTATTTTTGATGTTCTGTCTAATTTTTTTTTATAGAATTTCAGAACACGGTACTGACAGATCTGCACAAATTTTGATTTTTCTTATGATTATTAATTTATTAATGATAATCAATTTACAAAATGGCATTAAGGAAAAAATAGCAAAAATAATAACCATATTAGGATTAGTTATTTCTTTAAAAGCGTTCTATATTTTATACATAGCTGTTACTCTTCCTGTTTTTTATTATTTTATAAAAGATAAAAAATATTATCATTTATTTTTGATTTTTAAAAATTTGTATTTTTTTTTATTTATAATTCTTTTAGTAAATTTAGTATTAGTTAATTTAGCAAATAGTGGTTGTTTTATTTACCCTGTTTCATTTACATGTTTTGAATTTCTTTCATGGTCAATTCCATTAAGTGAGGTTTCTTTAATGAATGACTGGTATGAACAGTGGTCAAAAGCTGGAGCAAATCCTAATTTCAGAGTTGAAAATCCAGAAGAATATATTGCTAAATTAAATTGGGTCCCAAATTGGTTTAATGAATATTTTTTTACAAAGGTTTCTGATTTTTTACTTGGCATTCTACTTTTAATGTTAATTTTATTTATTACATTTTATTCAAACACAAAATATACTTATGTTTTATTAAAAGGTGAAAATTTTATTTATATAATTTTAATTATTTTATTTCTAGAGTGGTTTTATAATCATCCATCATTAAGATATGGTGGGTATCAATTAATCTGTCTTTTATTTTTTTTGCCTTTTTCAGGTATTTTAATTTCAAAAAAAAAAATTAAAAATATTTATCTAAAAATAAATGTACTTATTTTTATAACTTTCATTGTTTTTTTTGGGAGAAATTTAAATAGGCTAGTCAATGAAAATATCAAATACGATTTCAACCCAATTGATAATCCAGTTTATAGAATTACAGAAGATTACTTTAAAATACAAAAAAAATTTCAAACTATAATTGAGAACAAAAATTTTTGTGATGAAAATGAAATCAAAAAAAATTGCGATAAAAATATAAAAATTGATGTTAAAGAAAATTATGGTTATAAAATTTTTTATAGAACGTAATTAAATAAAATATGATAAATTTTATTATATTAAACATTTTAAAGTTATTTGATTATTTTTATCAAAAAAAATTCATCAAATTTTTAAAAAATAAAAAAAAAATTATCAAATTTAAAGTTATTATTAGATGTTGGTGCACATAAAGGGGAGTCAATTAATTTATTCGCAGAAAATTTTCATGTAAATGAAATTCATTCTTTTGAACCAAATCCGGTTTCTTTTAAAAATTTATCAAAAAATATAAGTAATTTCAGAAATAAATATGGACAAACTAAAATATTTTTTGAAAATTTAGCCTTAGGTTCGGAACAAAAAAAAATATTAATAAAAGATGTTGTAGAATCGTCTTCATCAACAATTAAAGAATTAAACAAAAATTCAAAATATTTTAAAAAAAAATTTTTTTATTTAAATAATTTCAAAAAAAAAGAGATATTCAAAGAATATCAGGTAAATCAAATATTGCTTTCTGATTATATTACTAAAAGAAAAATTGAAAGTATTGATTTTTTGAAAATTGATACTGAGGGTTATGAGTTCGAAGTATTAAAAGGAACCCAAAGTTCTATGCACAAAATAAGGTTTATTCTCTTTGAGCATCATTATGACGATATGATAATTAAAAATTACTTTTTTTCGGATATACATAATTTATTAATTAAAAACCATTTTATTCAATTATTTAAATCCAAGATGCCATTTCGAAAAACCTTTGAATACATTTATGAAAATAAAACATTTAAAATTTAATTTTTATATGAAAGTTGATTATTAGACCTATAAGTAATATTAGATAGATTATAATAATAATATGAAAACTAAAAAAGCACTAATTTTTGGAATTACTGGTCAAGATGGCTCTTATCTAGCTGAATTTTTAATAAAGAAAAAATATGTTGTTCATGGAGTAAAAAGAAGATCTTCAAGTTTAAATACTTCAAGAGTTGACCATTTATATCAAGATCCACATGTAAAAAAAAGAAATTTTATATTACATTATGGAGATGTTACCGACTCATTATCTGTTTCAAGTATTATAAAAAAAATACAACCAGATGAAATTTATAATCTTGCTGCACAATCACACGTAGCAGTTTCATTTGAGGTTCCTGAATATACTGCAAATGCTGATGCTTTAGGAGCACTAAGAATACTAGAAGCTATTAAATTTCATAAATTAGAAAAAAAAACAAAATATTATCAAGCTGGGACTTCTGAAATGTTTGGTAAAGTTCAAGAAACTCCTCAAACAGAAAAAACGCCATTTTATCCTCGAAGTCCTTATGGTGTTGCTAAAGTATATGCACATTGGGTTACTGTAAATTATAGAGAGGCTTACAAAATTTTTGCTTGTAATGGAATTTTATTTAATCATGAAAGCCCAGTAAGAGGTGAAACTTTTGTGACAAGAAAAATCGTGATGGCGTTATGTAAAATAAAATTAGGTCTTCAAAAAATTTTATATTTAGGAAATTTAAATGCTAAACGTGACTGGGGACATGCTCGTGACTATGTGGAGGCGATGTGGAAAATGCTGCAAACAAAGAAGCCTTCTGATTATGTAATTGCAACAGGAAATCAATACTCCATTAAACAGTTTGTAGACTTTACTTTGGATGAATTAAATATAAAACATTATTGGAGTGGCAAAGGTATTAAAATGAAATGCTATGATGATTCAGGTAATTGTATTGTAGCATGCAAAAAAGAGTATTTCAGACCGCTCGAAGTTGATACTTTAATGGGAAATTCCAAAAAAGCTAAAAAAGATCTTAAATGGAAACCAAAAACAAATATTAAACAACTTATAAGAGAAATGATTGGTTCTGAACTCCAACAATATAAATGATTAATAGAAGCTCAAGGATATATGTTGCGGGACATCAAGGTTTAGTTGGAAGTGCAATTTTAAGAGCTCTAAAGGCTAGAGGCTTTAAAAATTTGATTTATAGATCAAAAAAACAGCTTAATTTAAACGACCAAAATAAAGTTTTCAGATTTTTAAAAAAACAAAAACCAGACTTTATTTTTATAGCAGCAGCTAAAGTTGGGGGAATTTATTCTAACAACAAATATAAAGCTCATTATATTTATGAAAATTTGTCCATTCAATCTAATTTAATTCATGGGGCATTCTTAGCAGGTTTAAAAAATCTTATCTTTCTTGGTTCGAGTTGTGTTTATCCAAGAGACTGCAAGCAGCCAATAAAAGAAAAATATTTATTAACTGGAGAGCTTGAGAAAACTAATGATGCGTATGCTATTGCAAAAATAGCAGGAATAAAAATGTGTGAAAGTTATAATCAACAATATAAAACAAATTACAAATGTTTAATGCCAACAAATACTTTTGGACCAAATGATAACTACGACGAATTAAATTCACATTTTTTCCCAGCCTTGATTAATAAGGTTCATAAAATAAAAATTTCTAAAAAAAGGGAACTAGTTTTATGGGGAAATGGAAAAGCTAAAAGAGAAGTAATTTATGTAGATGATATTGCTGAAGCTTGTATTCATTTTATGAGAAAAAAAACAAAAGAAACTTTAATAAACATTGGTACTGGCAAAGATTATACAATTAACCAATATGCCAAAAAAATTTTAAAACAAATATTTCCTAAAAAAAAAATAAAAATAAAATATGACTTAACAAAACCAAATGGTACTCCAAGAAAAGTTTTGGATATAAGTATATCATTGAAGTATGGCTGGAAATCAAAAATCAGTCTTGATGACGCGATAGTCAAAACTTATCAAAACTATTTAGCAATTAAAAAATGAAATATAAAAAAAGATATATTGTAGTCACGGGTGGTGCAGGTTTTGTAGCATCAAATTTAATAAATCTTTTAATAAAAAAAACAAAATATAAAATTATTAGTATTGATAACTATTCCTCTGGTACCAAAAAAAATCATATAATAAATTCAAGAATTAAATACATAAGATCTGACACAAAAAATATTTCTAAAATTTTGAAAAAAATTAAAAATAAAATTAATTCAATTTTTCATTTTGGGGAATTTGCTCGAATATATCAAAGTTTTATTAAAATGAATGAGTGTTTACAATCAAATACAGTTGGCACAAATGAGGTTTTTAATTTTTGTTTAAAAAATAAAATAAAATTAATCTACTCTGCGACTTCTGCAAGTATAGGTAACAATGGAATGGATAAAGATCTTTCGCCATATGCTTTTACAAAATCAAAAAATCTTGAAATGTTAGAAAATTTAAAAAGATGGTTTGGTTTTAAATATGAGGTAATTTATTTTTACAATGTTTATGGGCCAAGACAAATTTGTTTTGGCGAAATGGCTACAGTAATAGGAATTTTTGAAAATCAATATAAAAATAAAAAAGCTCTGACAATTGTGAAGCCGGGTTCTCAATCTAGAAGGTTTACTCATGTGGAGGATACAATAGAGGCATGTTATTATGCCTGGAAAATTAATAAATGTAGGCATTATAGCATCTCTAATAGGAAGAGTTATAGCATACTTGAAGTTGCTAAAATGTTTAATTCAAAAATAACTTTCTTACCGCCTAGACCAGGAGAGAGATATGCTTCAGCGTTAACAAACATGAATTTAACAAGTAAAGTTTATAAGTTATTTGGAAAAATAGATTTAAAAAATTATATAAAAAATATAACCAATAGCTCATAATTTTTGGCAATTTCATTGTTTACAATATAAATTTAATAGGTATAACACTTACGCCGGTGATTATTGCGTTGGTGTTATACCCGATCCCATTCCGAACTCGGAAGTCAAGCCCTTCTGCGCTGATGGTACTTTGTCTTAAGACATGGA
>MDTE01000731.1_pt1 | contig 35682 bp, 33 predicted proteins | sample 811231 | NCBI WGS metagenome assembly MDTE01 (sample SAMN05326651, study PRJNA326480) | marine metagenome | isolation source: seawater | place: Indian Ocean: Red Sea | collected 2010
AAAAGTAATTTCAGAAAATGAATTTACTATCACATTACAAAATAATGATGAGAGTTCTTATTGGCCAAGGCTTAATACTGAAATACAAGGATTCATTGATTGGAATTGGGATGCAAAATCAATTAAAAAATTTATAGATGCATTTGATAGTCCTTATAGTGGCTCAAGAACTTTTTTAAAAAATAAAAAAGTTTTTTTGAAGAAAGCTTTTTATTTAGATAGTAAAAAATTTCATCCCTTCCAAAGAGGAATTATTTATAAAAAACATGAGGGAAATATTCATATTGCATGTATTAATGGTGCAATTGTTGTCGAAGAGATTACTGATGAAAATAATAATAAGATTTTTAATAATCTTAAATTAGGAGAGAGATTACATACTCCTATAGAATTTATTGAAAAAGGGCTTAACTTTAGACCTGTCTACTCTTCAACAGGTTTAGAGGAAAAAGATGTTTAGTCTTTCAGAGAAAAAAAAGAAGGAACTTATATCTGAAAGTGACAAATTATTGTCAGAATTATTTCCTTTATGTAGAAGTCTTACTGGAGAAGGGCTAAGAACTACGCTAAAGAAACTAAATGAAATAACTTCATTTAAAATTAAAGAATTCAAATCTGGCAAAGAATACTATGATTGGAAAATACCAGATGAGTGGATAATTAGAGAAGCTTTTATTAGAGATTCTAAAGGAAATAAGATTATAGATTTCAAAGATAATAATTTACATGTAGTTAATTATAGTAATCCAATAAAAGCTAATATAAATTATTATGAGTTAAAACAAAAAATTCATATTCTTGCCGACTTAAAAGATGCTATTCCATATAGGACAGCCTATTATTCTGAGGATTGGGGATTCTGTATGTCTAGTGAAGATTTTAAAAAACTTGATAAGAATGACACTTATGAAGTTTTGATTGATTCAGAATTTAAAAAAGGTGTTTTAAATTACGGTGAACATACTATTAGGGGTAGAAATCCAAAAAGGACATATATCTTTACCTCATATCCATGTCATCCTTCTTTGGCAAATGATAATTTAAGTGGAATTATTTTGTGGACCTTTTTATTAAGGGAGTTAAAAAAACTTGATTTAGAAAATAATTATATCTTTGCTATTCATCCTGAAACGATAGGAGCTATTGCATATTTGAAAACAAATGAGAAGAAAATGAAAAAAGTTGAAGCGGGGAGTGTCCTTACTACTGTGGCTGGTCCGGGAAAATATAGTATAAAAAAATCATTTTTACAGAATTCCATTATGGATAGGGTTAACTTAAAAACCTTTAAGGATTTCGGAGTAGACTACATTGAATATGATTTTGATCCTGATGCAGGTAGCGATGAAAGACAATATTCTTCTCAATATTTTGGAATACCTATGACATCAATTTGTAAAGATAAATATTTTGAGTATGACTTTTATCATACTTCAAAAGACAATCTTGATTTCATTAGCAGCATTGATCTGATTGAAACATTAAATTTATACCTATCTTCAATATCAAAGCTTGAAAGAAATTTCATTTATAAATCATTAAATCCAAAGTGTGAGCCTATGTTGGGTAAAAGAGGTTTATATCCTAGTATAGGTGGACAGCTTAAACAGAATTCAAACAAAGATAATAATGACGATGATAATAGTGAAAGAACTTTATCTGCAATAAACTGGCTTATGTATCTTTGCGATGGAAAAAATGACATTTTAGATATTGCTGAAAGAACAGATTTGAACTTTGATCTTGTTTCAGATGTAGCTCAATTACTTGAAAAGAATAAACTTTTAAAAAGACTAAATAAATGATTTTAAATCTTAATTTGTTTGAAGACAGACACAAGGGAGAAACTTGTTACATAGTTGGCGATGGTCCGTCTTTAAAAAAATTTGATTACAATGCATTGAGAGGATACCCATCAATCTGTTGTGGGATGCAAGCATTTCATAAAGATTTTAATAAAATTAATGTGAAATACTATTCTCTAATTGAACCATATCTTTTTTATCCGGACTGGATGATAGTCTCAAAGAAGTTGCAATACTTGAAGGAGCACAGAAAAATAACAAATGAATTCAGGAAGATAATATCTACAAAAAAAAATATTACTTTCTTCCTAAATTTATCTAACCTTCTTGCAATTAGGAAAAAAAATGTAGCTTTTGCTCATAGATATCTTTTAAAAAAAAATGCAAAATTCATCAAATTTTTTGAACAGGAAATTGACCCATTTGGAGGTTCATTCAGCGCAACTCTTTCGATCGCATTATTATTAGGTTTTAAGAAAGTTTATCTTCTTGGTTTTGATGGTTTTACTATTAAACAATCTCGTCAAAGGTGGTATGAGAAGACCACAGATCAAGAAATAAGACTCTTTGATAATATCCATCATGAATTTTTAGACCTCTACAAAGAAGAAATGGAAATATTCAATATTTCAAGCGAGGGCACGATGTGTAATTTAAAAAATGAAGACTATTTTAGACATACAGGATCAAAACCGGAATTTAGAGAAAATCATGAATTGATTGCTAAAGAAAGTTTAGAACTTTTGAAAGAAAGGTTTCTAAACGCTTAAAAGTTTAGGAGATAAGGATTAATAAATACAAAGACACAATTTTTTCTTTAGAAGGGAAAACCGCAATAGTAGTTGGTGGGCTAGGTCAAATAGGAATAAGCACTGTAAAAATTCTATTGGAAGCTGGTGCAATTGTTGAAATTATAGATATTCAAAGCGAAGATCAAAATGAAAAAGCTAGTGAATTAAGATTAGAATACAAAAAAAATAATCTTTTATTTTCAAAAATTGATATTACTCATGAAGACTCTGTAGCTGAAAAAATATCTGAAAGTATTAAGAATTTTAAAAAAATTGATATTTTAGTTAATCATGCTCACTTCAAAGGAAATCCAGAACTACTAATACCAAATAGTGATTTTTTTTCTTCTTTTGAAGAATATCCTTTTGAGCTTTGGAAAGAGACCATAAATGTAAATTTAAACGGTCTTTTTTTAGTAACTAAGCATGTAGGTTCTTTTATGAAAAATCAGAAGTCTGGAGTCATTTTAAATACTGCTTCTACATATGGAATTGTAAGTCCAAACAAGAATGTTTACGGCGATTCAGGTATTAATAGCCCTATATCTTATGCTGTAACCAAATCAGCTATTTTAAACTTTTCAAGATATCTTGCTACCCATTGGGCAGAAAATAATATAAGAGTGAATACAATTTCCCCTGGTGGAGTAGAAAATTCTGGACAAAGTGAAGAATTTAAAAAAAATTATTCAAGATTGACTCCACTAGGGAGATTAGCGCATGAAAACGATTATCAAGGCGCTGTTCTTTTTCTTGTATCTGATGCATCTCAATATATGACTGGATCGAACTTGATTATTGATGGTGGCTGGACAGCATGGTAAGAAATAAATTAAGAATTTTATTTCTAACTGGAAGCCATCCTAGGCATCAGTACATTTCGAGAAAATTAGATAAAACAGGAAAGTTAATAGGAATTATTTGTCAAAAAAGGGAAAGTTTAGTTCCAAAATCTCCTGAAGATATAAAAATTGAGGCTAAAGCCTTATTTGAACTTCACTTTAAGAAAAGAGAAGAAAGTGAAAATAAGTTTTTTGGTGAAGCATTATGGCCCGATATACCAATAATGGAGATCGAAAAATCACAACAAAACAGCAAAGAAGTCTTGGAGAAAATAAAAGCACTTAAACCAAACCTTCTATTAACTTATGGATGTGGAATTCTTTCTCGCGAGGTAATTGATTCGGTAGATGGAGAGGCTTGGAATATCCATGGAGGCCTTTCTCCATGGTATAAAGGAGGTATCACAATGTTTTGGCCAAGTTATATGTTACAACCTCAAATGACAGGAATGACTATTCACGACTTAACAACTGAACTTGATGCTGGAGATGTTATCCATCAATGCGTAGCTGATTTAGTAAGAGGTGATGGAATACATGATCTCTCATGCAGAGCGGTCGAAAAACTAGGTAAAGAAATAACTGTATTAATAAAAATGCTAGTTGAAGGCAAAAAGATAATAAAAAAATCTCATAAAACTTCAGGAAAACTATGGATTGGAAAAGATTGGAGGCCTGAACATTTAGAACTTATTTATAAATTCTATAATGATCAAATAGTGGACCACTATTTAAATGGAGACTTTTTAAGAGAAGAACCAAATTTACATAGGCAATTTAAATGACAGAAAAAAAATCTTTTGTTCATGAAACAGCAATAGTAGATGACGGAGCTACGATTGGAAAAGGCACGAAAATTTGGCACTGGAGCCATATCTGTGGAAAGGCAGTTATTGGACAAAATTGCTCGTTCGGACAAAATGTTTATGTTGCAAATGACGTGACCATTGGTGACTGTGTAAAAGTTCAGAACAATGTAAGCATTTATGATTCTGTAATCATTGAGGATGATGTTTTCTGTGGTCCAAGTATGGTGTTTACAAATGTTATAAATCCTAGGGCTACTATTGAAAGAAAAAATGAATATAAACAAACTTTAGTTAGAAGAGGGGCATCTATAGGGGCTAATGCAACAATTGTCTGCGGAGTTGAAATAGGGGAATACTCTTTCATAGCTGCTGGAGCAGTAGTGACAAAAGATGTTGAACCTTTCTCCCTGGTGGCCGGAGTACCTGCAAAAAGAATTGGCTGGGTAGATAAAAAAGGAAACTCAATTTCTCAAAAACCCAAAAAATGAATTTTATTGATCTTAAAATTCAACAAAAAATTATCAAAGAAGATCTCAATAACCGAATACAAAAAGTCCTTTCCCATGGGAAGTATGTCATGGGTCCTGAAGTTGAAGAGCTAGAAGAAAAATTAGCCGAATTTGTTAACTCAAAGCATTGCATAACTGTTTCCAGTGGAACAGATGCTTTATTGATAAGTCTAATGAGTTTGGGAATCAAACCAGGAGATGAAGTAATAACCTCACCTTTCTCTTGGATTTCAACAACAGAGGTAATTGTAATGCTTGGAGCTACTCCTGTTTTCGTGGATATCGACCCAGATACTTGCAATTTAGACCATACAAAAATAGAAAAGTCTATTACGGATAAAACCAAAGCTTTAATGCCAGTAAGTTTGTTTGGCCAACCATCAAAAATGGACTCAATCAACACAGTAGCAAAAAAACATAAAATCCCTGTTATTGAAGATGCCGCCCAAAGCTTTGGAGCAACTTATCTTGGCAAAAAATCATGTAATTTATCAACAATTGGCTGTACAAGCTTTTTCCCATCTAAGCCACTGGGCTGTTATGGTGATGGCGGTGCAATTTTCACAAACAATAGCTCTTTAGCAAAAGTTTGTAGAGAAATCAGGTTAAATGGTCAAGAAAATAAAAATAAATTCAATAGAATTGGAATTCAAGGAAGGCTTGATACTTTGCAAGCAGCAATATTATTAGCAAAGATGGAAATTTTTCCTGATGAAGTTGATCTTAGAAGAAAAATTGCTCAAAACTATAATAATTCTTTTGTAGACTTAGGAATTAATCACGTAAAAGAGACAAAAGGCTGTCTTGGAGTTTACGCTCAATATACTATTTTTTCTGACCAAAGGAATCTTTTACAAAATTTTCTTACGAAAAATATGATTCCAAGCTCAATATATTACTCTCATCCAATTTACCATCATAAACCGTACAAAAAATATAAAGTAACTTGCAGAGTAACTGAAAAAGTTTCAAAACAAGTAATATCATTGCCCATGCACCCCTATCTAATTGAATCAGACCAAGAAAAGATAATAGATAAAATCAAAAAATTTGTTGAGAGATAGATCTCTTATTTTTTCCATTAGCGAACTTACAAAACTTTCTGTTAGAAATGCCAATATTAGTGTTGGAATTAATACTATAAAACCCTTAATAATAGGATCTTCAACTAATAAATCCTTTGTAATTACTAGAATAATTCAATGTGACCATAAGAATGGGATAGAACTACATTAATCGCTAAGAATGTTCTTAAGCTACCCATGAATAAAAACAACTATAATACATATGCTTTATACTAAGAAAACTTTTAATTCGATTGGGATAAAAAATTGTTTAGAAAAATAATTTATAGAATTATTTTAAAAAGAATAAGACCTTTCCTTAGAGCCGTTCTTTTCAGAAGAAGTAGAATCAATGAAGAAATAGCAGATAGGTATTGGTATCCCCTCGCGTCAGCTACTTATGATGAATCAGAAATTATGGAAGCTTTAGACTCTATGGCGTCATTTAAAACCTCTATGTTTGAAAAAACGAATCTCTTCGAAGAGAACTTTTCAAAATACCAATCTTGTAAAGAATCTATAATGGTAAACAGCGGATCTTCTGCTGATTTACTTTTAAGTTATCTATTAACAAATCCATTAAATCCAATATTAAATAAGGGTGATGAAGTTTTAGTGGCATCTGTGACATGGCCAACGCAAATATGGTCAATAATGATGGCGGGTTTGATTCCAAAATTTGTTGACGTTGATCCATCAACTTTAAATATAGATATAAAAGATCTTGAAAATAAAATATCAGACAATACTAAGGCAATTTTTTTAGTCCATTTGCTAGGAAATCCCTGCAATATAGATGAAATTTTAAGAATTGTTAAAGAGAACAAATTAATTCTTTTAGAGGATTGTGCTGAGGCACTAGGTGCTGAGTGGGAAGGAATAAAAGTTGGAAATTTTGGAGTTGGATCTGCTTTTTCCTTTTTCTTTTCGCATCACATGACTACCATGGAAGGAGGAATGGTTTGCTTAAATAATAAAAGTTATGCCGATCACCTTAGAGTTATGAGATCTCATGGATGGTTAAGGAACATAAAGACGGATATATTCAAAAATGATAGTGAAAATATTCTTGATTCCAGATATGAGTTTCATAATTGGGGATTTAATATGAGACCAACTGAAGTTCAGTCAGCCTTTGGATTGAAACAGCTGGAAAAACTAAAAAGTTTTAATATTAGGAGAGAAGAAATATCTAAAGAAATATTCTCTTTCTTGTCTAGATATGACTATTTTCAAACTATTGAAGTACATAAAAAGGCTAAACCATCCTGGTTGGGTATTCCTATTGTTTTAAGAGACGATGCTCCGTTTGAGCTTTCAGAACTTACAGAGTATTTAGAGTCTTCTGGTGTAGAAACTCGACCTATTCTTACTGGAAATATTTTAAGACAACCCGTTTCAAAAAAACTATTTCCGCATGTCAGCCAAAAAGATTTTCCTGGTGCAGAGATTCTTCACAGTAGGGGCTTATACATTGGTTTGTCTCCAATAACTGATGAGAAGACTATAGAAAGATTAAAAGATACAATGAAAATTTTCTTAGATAAGCATTAATTAAGCTCCAAAAGCTTAAAGTCAATTCACGGAAAAAATATAGTGTAAAATTCAGATATTTTATCAAAGGAGATATCGTTGGAAAGTTTAAAGGGTTCAAGGGTTCTTGTTACTGGCGGAGCTGGCTTTATTGGTAGTCATATTGTTGGCGAACTTTTAAAGACAGAAGTTTCTGAGGTTGTTGTCTATGACAATTTAGCAAGAGGACAAAAAAGTTATTTGGATGATCATTTAGATGATGAAAGATTAAATTTCTTTTTAGATGGAGCTGACATTAGGGATATTGATCTATTAGATAGTGCAATGAAGGGGTGCGATTATGTTTTTCACACTGCTGCTATGTGGTTATTGCATTGCAAAGATTTTCCCAGAACCGCATTTAAAGTAAATATCGAAGGAACTTTTAACGTATTGGAAGCATGCGTAAGGCATAAGATTAAGAAACTTGTTTATTCCTCCTCAGCTTCTGTTTATGGTGATGCAATTGAGCTTCCAATGACTGAAAATCATCCTTTTTTGAATAAAAATTTTTATGGGTCTACAAAAATCGCTGGCGAAGCAATGTGTAGAGCATATTATGATAGATATTCTCTCGATTACGTGGGTCTTAGGTACATGAATGTATTTGGACCGAATCAAGATCAAAAAGCAGCTTACACAGGAGTGATTCCGATTATGCTAAATAAAATTGATGAGAATGTGCCACCTATAATCAATGGAGATGGATCTCAGGCTTATGACTTCATTTATGTTAAAGATGTCGCTAGAGCAAACATTCTTTCCATAGATTCTTCCTCAACAGATGAATTTTACAATGTAGGATCCGGCGTACAAACTTCTATCAATGAGCTTTGTGATTTAATTTTAAAACTTAAAAAGTCACCTTTAAAAGTTAGTTATAAACCTTATTCTGAAGACGATGCTAGACAAATGGTTCAGAACAGAATTGGGTGTCCAAAAAAAGCAAAAAAAGATCTTAATTTCTTTCCTGAATATAATTTAGAAGAAGGCCTATTAGAACTTATAAAATGGCGACAAAGAAATCAATGAAAATTCCAATTGCGAAAACAAACCTAAAAGAAAAAGAAATTAATAGTATCTTAGAACCATTAAAATCTGGATGGTTAGTTCAGGGCCCTAAAGTTAAAAAGTTTGAACAAAAGTGGTCAAATTTTACAAAAAGTAAATTCTCTATCGCCGTAACTTCTTGCACAAGCGGATTACATCTTTCTCTTGCTGCTTTAGGTATAGCTAGTGAAGATGAAGTTATTGTTCCTGCTTTTACCTGGATTTCAACTGCAAATGTTGTTGAGCATGTTGGGGCTAAAGTGGTTTTTTGTGATATCGACATTAATACTTTCAATATAGATTGCACGGAAATAGAAAAGAAAATTACTAGTAAAACTAAGGCCATAATTCCCGTTCATCTATTTGGACTTCCTGCAAATATGAAAAAAATAAATGAACTAGCCAAGAAATATAACCTTTTCGTTTTAGAAGATGCCGCATGCGGCTTTGGAGCAAAATTTTTCAATAGTCATGTAGGGTCTTTAGGTGATTTAGGTGTATTTAGTTTTCATCCTAGAAAAGCAATTACAACTGGAGAGGGGGGGATGATTACAACAAATTCAAAGCAGCTAACCTCAAAAATTTTAAAATTAAGAGATCATGGAGCTTCAACTTCTGACTTACAAAGACACTTAGGAAACAAACCCTATTTGTTGTCAGATCATTATGAGGCAGGCTTCAATACTAGAATGACTGATTTGCAAGCAGCCTTAGGAAGCGCACAAATGGATAGAGCAAAAAAAATAACAAAAGAGAGGAAAGAAATCGGAATAAAATATAATGAGGCATTCAAAGATTTAGATTGGCTAATAACTCCCATTGAACAAGAGGGATATGAACATGGATTCCAATCATACCCTTGCTTGTTTAAACCAAGTAATATTTCTCTGAAAAATGTGGAGCTCATTTCAAAGAAAAGAAATAAATGGATGGATTTTTTATTACGCAAAGGAATTTCATCTAGACCTTCGACCCATGCAGTGCATATGCTGAATTTTTACAAAGAAAAGTATAAGCACAAACCTGAAGACTTTCTTCAGTCATACATTGCCAACCACTGCAGTGTTTCATTGCCTCTTTACCATGGCATTACAGAAAAAGAACAAGATTATGTAATAAAGACTGTAATTAAAAGCCTTTAAATGTGTGGAATAACTGGGATAGTAAATTTTAATGACGAATTAGTCTCTAAACAGGTTCTTGATAAAATGACTGACATTTTGAGTCATAGAGGTCCAGATGGTAGAGGCACTTTTATTCACAAAAAAGTCGGATTTGGCCATAGAAGGCTTTCTATCATAGATATTTCTTCTAAAGGCAAACAACCCATGATTTCCGAGGACGGCAACTTCGTTATTTCTTACAATGGAGAATTATATAATTTTCAAGAACTTAGAAATAAGCTTGAAAAAATAGGCTATTTATTTAAATCAAAAACTGATACCGAAGTAATTCTTTACTCTTGGATAGAATGGGGAGAAAAGTGTCTAGATTTCTTTAATGGAATGTTTTCCTTTTCAATTTATGATAAATCAAAAAATAATGTTTTTCTTGTAAGAGATAGATACGGGATAAAACCTCTTTATTTTGGTTTATTTGATAATACTATTTTGTTTTCTTCAGAGCAAAAGTCTATTTTGCTTCATCCAAAAGTATCTAAAGAAATAGATTATGAAGCTCTTCTAGAATATTTTACCTTTCAAAATATTTTTACAAAAAAAACTTTTTTAAAAAACATATCTCTTTTACCACCCGGAACAGTTACTAAAATTTCTCTGAAAGAAAAAAAAATTCAAAGCAGAATTTATTGGGATTTTAAGTTTAAGGAAAATAATCCCTTTTTAAAAAAAGATGACTATCTTGAAGAATTAGATTTTTTAATAAAACAAGCAATAAAAAGGCAGTTAGTTGGGGACGTAGAAATTGGCTCCTATCTTTCAGGAGGGATGGATTCAGGAACAATAGCCTATATTTCATCTCTTAACTTAACTTCTTTAAAGACTTTCACATGTGGTTTTGATGTTTCAACTGCTAGCGGTCTTGAGCTTGCGTTTGATGAGAGGAAAGAAGCAAAGATAATGGCAAAAGAATTTAATTCAGAACATCATGAAATTGTTTTATCTTCTGGAGATATGGAGGCATGTCTTTCAAAACTAGCTTATCACCTTGAAGAACCCAGAGTAGGTCAAAGTTATCCAAACTATTATGCAGCAAATTTAGCTAGCAAACACGTAAAGGTTGTCCTTTCTGGTACTGGTGGAGATGAAATCTTTGGAGGATATCCCTGGCGATATTACCGTTCGAAGGGTTTAAAAAATTTTCAAGAATTTATAGATAGCTACTATCTATTTTGGCAGAGATTGATTGATAATAGAGATCTCAAAAAGGTCTTCTCACCTGTGGCAAATGAAATAAATGGAGTATGGACAAAGGATATTTTTAAAAATATCTTTAAAGATTCAGAAAACGATTTAAAAAAACCTGAAGATTTCATAAACCACTCCTTATACCTTGAATCAAAAACTTTCTTGCATGGTTTATTAGTTGTAGAGGATAAGCTAAGTATGTCGCATGGTTTAGAAACTAGAATTCCTTTTCTCGATAATGATTTAGTAGATTTTGCTTTGCAATGTCCGGTTAAATTGAAAATTAATAAAATAGATGAAATAGATAAAATTGATGAAAATGAGTGGAAAAATAAGAAGCAAAAATATTTTAAAAAAACAAGAGATGGGAAACAAATTTTAAGAGATGTAATGAAAAATTATATACCTAAAAGTATTGTTGAAGCTGAAAAGCAAGGATTTTCTTCACCTGATGCAAGTTGGTTTAAAGGCGAAAGTATTAATTTTGTTAGAGATAAACTCATAAATAGCAATGCTTTTATATACAATTTCATGGATAAAAAAAGTGTTCATAATCTCATAAACGAACATCTAGAAGGAAAAAAAAATAGAAGATTACTTATTTGGTCTTTGTTAAATACGGAGACATATTTATCTCAGTTATTTAACTAATAAAAGAATGAAAAAACCAGGAACAAAAATGATTTCAACTTATGAAAATCAGTTAAAAAAGTTTGGGCCTGTACCAGCAGCTTTAGGGTGTCCAAAAGGTAGACAAGACATAAGATTTGAAGCTCTAACGAAATATTTAAATAAAGGAAATTCTCTACTAGATTATGGTTGTGGCTTTGGGGATCTTTTTTTATTTCTTAAAAAAAAGGATTTAAAAATTACCTACAATGGGTGCGATGTTGTAAAAAGCTTCATAGAAATTGCTAAAGAAAAATATCCAAAAGAAAATTTTTTTCAAACTGAAGTAGATAAAAAATTAGATAAGAAATATGATCATATTATTGCTTCTGGCGTATTCAATTTTTTATACACTAAAAGCAAAAAAAAACATGAGGATCTTTTAAAAAAAAGTTTAACAATCTTATTTAATTCATCAAAAAAAACGCTTTCTGTCGATTTTCTTTCCGAATTTGTGGATTTTCAAGATAAAGACACCTACCATCAAAATGTTTCAAAATTGATAAGATTTGTATCTGAGAATTTATCTAGAAGGTTTTTAATAAATCACTCTTACATGCCTTATGAATTTTGTATTCATATTTTTAAAAATGATGAAATTTTAAAACCAAAAAATGTCTTCAAGTCTAAAAGTTGAAATAACTTATGAAGAGAAAATAAAGAATCTTGTTTTCTCTAATCAAAGCGAGTCACCTTTTTTGAATCCTCAAAATATCGAAGTTCTTCAAAAATATTATGGTTTATCAGTTTTAAAAATAGAATGCATTGCTGGAGAAAATATCGATTGGCAAGGTATTTTTTTTGAAAAAGAAATAGATAGTAACAAATTTATATTCAGCGGCGGTAGGTTCGGATTTTCTGGTTTTTTTTCATCTTCTCCAAAGTATCCTATTTCTTCATATCTAAAAATATTAGAAAAAAAATTAAGTAAAAAAAACCTTTCATTTTGTTCTTTATCTACAATTTTTTCTTCAGGATATGTTAGCGATGCTTTAGTCGATGGTTGGAATTTTCATAAAATAAAGTATCTTGCTGCTAAAACTTCTGAAAGCGTCGATGATAATGGTTTATCATTTCGAAAAGCCTTAACTAGGTCTAATTTATCTAGAAATCTGAAAAAAGCTCATAACGGAGGTTTCTTAATTAGATTTTCAAAAAATAGAAAGGATCTTTTAGACTGGTATGAAAATTGTCATCTACCCAGGATAAGTGAGCTCAATGGGAAAAAATGGGATTTTGAACTTCTTAACAAATTTATTAGCTATGGCACAGGAGAATTGGCTTTAGGTTATAAGGATAATAAGGTTGTCGGCGGATGTTTCTTTCTTAACTCTAATAATGTGATAGAACTTTTTATGCTTTCTTCAAAAAGAGAATTTCAACTACAAGGTGTGAATAATTTATTAATTGAAAAAATATACTTATTAAGTAAAAAAAATGGTTGCAATTTAGTTAATTGGCAAGCTTCCAACCCTCCTGATGGAACGATAGCAAGATACAAAAAAGATTGGAACGCCAAAGAAATGGATTTTGTCCTTTACAACAAAAAATGGAACAATGATCTAAAAACACAATACTTGCTGGATAATTTAAGCGATTTCTTCGTCTTCCCATATGAGTTTTTAAATGAATAAGTCGCCTAACCTTAAAGTTTGTTCTAGTTGTATTTACGATGAAACCATTCCTCAAATAGTCTTTGATAAGAATGGAGTTTGTAATTATTGTCATCAAATAAGCAAAATTGAGAAAGAATTTAAAACAGGCCTTCCTCAGGGTATTGAAAAATTCAATACAATAGTTAACCAAATCAAAATAGCAGGAAAAAATAAAAAATATGATGTAATTGTCGGTGTTAGTGGGGGAACTGATTCATCTTACTTGTTACATTTGGCAAAAGATTATGGTCTTAGGCCTCTAGCTGTTCATTATGACAACACTTGGAATACCGCTATTGCGTCACAAAATATAAAAAAAATAGTTACTAAATTAAATGTAGACCTAGAAACTTACGTTATAAACAATAAAGAACAAGATGATATTTTGCTTGCATTTTTTAAAGCAGGAATTTGTGGATTAGATGCAGCAACAGATTTAGCACTTGCTGAGGTTATGTATAGAGTGGCAAACAAATACAAAATTAAGTATGTATTTGAAGGTCATAGTTATATGGAAGAAGGAGTTTCGCCAATAAGTAATTCATACACAGATGGAAGATTTATTGAATCTGTTGTGGAGCAGTTCTCAGAAAGAAAATTAAAGTCATATCCAAAAATGTCTTTTTTAAATTTCTTAAGGTGGACTCTTCTGAATAGGATAAAAAAAATAAGACCTCTCTGGTATTTAAACTATGAAAAATCTAAGGCTAGATCATTGTTAAAGGAAAAGTATGATTGGGAGTATTACGGAGGTCATCACTTAGAAAATAGAATTGCTTCTTTTGATCATAGCTTTTTAATGCCAACCAAATTTGGAGTTGATCAAAGAAATAACTCGTTATCTGCTTTAGTAAGACATAACAAAATAAGTAAAAAAAATGCTTTAGAAGAATATAAGAAGGAACCTATTTTAGAAGAAGGAATTTTAGAATATACAAAAAAAAGACTAAACCTCTCAAATGATGAATTTAATGAAATAATGAAAGGAAAAAAAAGAACATGGCAAGATTTTAAAACTTATAAAAAAAGATTCGAGTTATTTAGACCACTTTTTAAAATCCTAACTAAATTTAACTTAGTCCCAATGAGTTTTTATCTTAAATACTGCTTCCCAATAAAAGAAAAAAAATGATAACCATAGTGGATTATGGAATGGGGAATTTAGGCTCTATTTTAAATATGATAAAAAAAACTGGATTTGCTGCCACAATAACATCAGATAAAAATGAAATATTAAAAGCAAAAAAACTAGTTCTCCCAGGAGTGGGTTCCTTTGATTCTGCAATGAATAATTTAGAAAATCTTGATTTGATAGAAATTCTTAATAAGAAAGCTCTTGATGAACGAATTCCTATATTAGGAATTTGTCTAGGTATGCAAATCATGACTAATTCAAGTGAAGAAGGAAGAAAAAAAGGATTTGGATGGATTAACGCATCAACAATAAATTTTCCTTTTAGTAGAGAATATAAAATTCCTCACATGGGTTGGAATATTCCCAAAAGTTTTAAAAAACATGAAATTTTTAAAAATTTAGATAGCTCATCTAAGTTTTATTTCGTTCATTCTTATTTTGTTGAAACAGTCAAAAAGGAAAACTCTCTTATGAAAGTTAATTATGGAATAACTTTTGATGCCGCAATTTTTGATAGAAATATTATAGGTCTTCAATTCCATCCTGAAAAAAGCCACAAATATGGAATGGAAATCTTTAAAAATTTTGCAGTCATTTAATGTTACTTAAAAGAATTATCCCAATATTGCTTTTAAATGAAGGAAGTTTAGTAAAAACAATTAAATTTGGAAGATACAAGTATATTGGAGATCCTTGCAATACAGTAAGAATTTTCAATGAATTAGAGGTAGATGAGCTTATATTTTTAGATATTAAAGCCACACAAAAGAATAAAGAACCTGACTACACTATTTTAAGAGAGATTGCGGAGGAATGTTTCATGCCTCTTACATACGGCGGTGCTATTTCGAAAATAGAACAGGCAAAAAAAATCTTTGATACAGGTTTTGAGAAAATTTCTATTAATACATCGGCATTAAAAAACCCTAATTTAATAACAAAACTTAGCAAAGAATTTGGATCACAGTCAATTGTTTGCTCTATTGATTTAAAGGAAAGTTATTGGAAAGATTATAAAGTTTTCTCAAAAAATGCTAAATCAATTGCAAAAAAACTAAAATATATGGATTGGATTAAAAGGGTGGAAGAACTTGGTGCAGGTGAAATACTTCTTACGAATGTAGATAGAGAAGGTACTTGGAGTGGATTTGATAAGTCACTTATTAATAAAATCAATAAAGAAGTTTCTATTCCAGTAATCTTTCATGGAGGAGCAAGCTCAAATAAAGATATAATTGATCTTTTTCAAATTCATAATTTGACCGCAGTAGGAATTGGAAGCCTTGCAGTTTTTCAAAAAAAAGATATGGGAGTTTTAATTAATTATCCAGATGAAAGTTTTATAACTAGATTCTAGTCTCATGAAGATAGCTGTTTTGGGTAATATGAACAATAACGGTTTTGCTTTGATGAGATATCTCAGAGATATTGGTGAAGAAGCAGATTTGTTATTATTTGACGACGACGAAGATAACTATTCTTCACATTTTTCTTTAAAAGCAGATACTTGGCACTTAGAAAAATGGAAAAAATATGTAAAAAAAATCCCAATTACAAATAGTTATGCAGTTCCTTTGCAGAAAAAATTCTTTTTTAAAATAATTCTTTATTTTACTTTTTTTTACAGAAGAATTTTTGGTTTAGATAACTATTTTTTATCAAAGCCAGCCTCAAATTCGAGTCTACAAATTTTTAAAGAAATTATAGATGAATACGATGTCTTATTTGGTTCAGGAGCAATGCCTGCAATCTTAAATTCTCTAAACCGAAAACTTACAGTTTTTATGGCATATTCAATGGGAGTAGAGTATTTGGAAGAAAAGTTTTTTCTAAAAAAACTCAAATCAAGAAATCTACTAGTAAGACTTTTAGCTCATGAAACTTTAAAAGAACAAAAAGCTGGAATAAAAAATACGATTTTAGTAATAAATACAGAATTCACTGCCACAGAAAGAGCATACAAAAATATAGGAGTAAAAACAGCAACCTGTCAAATACCGGTTGTTTATTTTGAAGAATCTAATCCAAAAGCTTATTCAGACCAGCTAAAAAATGCTCTAACAAAAATAAATAGTTTTGAATTTAATATTATTAGCCATGTAAGACAACAATGGATCAAGCCAAGCAACTTTAGAGAAAATGAATGGAGAAAGATAAGCAAGAATAACGATTGGTTGATTAAGAGTTATAAAGATTTTTTACAAAAACACAATTACCCAAAGTGTAATTTAGTTTTGTTTGAATATGGAGAAGATTTCAATGAAACAAAAAAACTTGCTAATAGTTTAAGTATTTCTGAATACATAACATGGCTTCCTAGGATGAGTAGAAAGGAAATAATTGTTTTGCTTAAGAATTGTTCTATTGGAATAGGAGAATTTTATGAGGAAGGAGTTATTTGGGGAGGAGCAGGTTGGGAAATTATAGGATCAGGTATTCCTCTTATTCAAAAATTTTCGTCTGAAAATAAAAAAACGTATACCAAAAAATTTCAGTTTCCTGCTCCTCAAATAATTTCAGTTGATAACATTACTTCTTTGACAAAAGCTATTTCAGATTTATACAAAGATAAAAATTTACGCAATGAGAGAGGTTCACAATTAAAAAAATGGTTTGATGAATTTAACTCTTATAATACTGTTCATCAATTGATTAACTTGATTGATTCAAAGTGAATTTAAATTACTTTAAATGAAAATATTTATTGCAAATAATCTTAAAAATGAAGATGAAATCAAAGGCTTTAAGGTGTCTCAATCTTCATATTCTGATTTTTTTTCGAAAAAAAGAAGACTCTCTGATTTTATAAAATATGGTTTTTCAGGCTCATCCCTTTTTGCAAAATTAAGAAATCCAGAGTTCTTAAATTTCTTATACTTAAACAAAGATAAAGACTATTTTAATTATCTTCATTATTTCAAAGAAAAATACAAAAATTATGATGTCATAGTAATGAATCCTGGTTTGGATTTGGTCCATCCTGAATTTTTATACAAGCATTTTTCAAATTCATTAAAGTGCCTACATTTTATAGATGATCCTCACAGTACATACTCTTATGGTTTGCCTTTTAGCTGGGCTTTTGACTGTGCAACTTATATAAGCCCTAGCTATAGTCAAGATTTCACAATGAAAGAGATACTTCAGTTGTCAGGTTTTAAAAATACAAAATGGATCCCGCATAATTACTCCAACAATATTGATCCTTTATATAACGACGAAGAATTAGAAGAAAGTTTGTCGAAAAGATTAAATAAAATTACCTATGTGGGAGGTTTTTACACAAAAAAAGTTAAAAGACTAATAAAGATTAAAAGAGAATTTGGAAAAAATTTTGATATATACGGTCAATATCCATTATCAGGATTGATTTTTCCTATTCTTTCTTTGAAACAAGGAATCCCAAATTTTTACAGAGTAAAAAACATAAATAATAAAGAAAGAGAGGATATTTATAGAACATATGGCATAGGGTTAAACATGCATTTATCTGATCCATCCCTAGAAACTGGAAATGCTAGAACATATGAGTTAGCTTATAGGGGGCTTGCTCAAGTGGTTGATGCAAGCAAGACAAGCTTAATATCAAATATTTTTAATCCTGAGGAAGAAGTTCTAACTTATGAAAGCCTGGATGAATGTATATCAAAGTTAGATTTGTTAAGAAAAAATAGAGATTTAAGGATTAGTCTTGCCCGAAACGCATATAAAAAAGCAATTTCTAATTATCAGTATAAAAATAATCTTATAGATCTTTTTAGTTGGTTTAAAAAAATCAAAAAAGATGAAATTCATTAATTTAAATCCATTATTTTTTTTAGGCCTAATTTGGTTTGTTCCCTCTGTCTATTTTGTATTGTTTCCTTCATATTCGCCTTCAACATTGCCAGTTTGGTTATCAATTCTATTTACCTTGGTATTATCAATCTATAACAGAAAAATTTTAATATTTGGGTTACCTTTTATTTCTTTATTATCTCCTTTAGCGGGACCAAATAATTTTTTACCCTTTTTACCATCAGAAATATATATTTTGACGATTTTTATAGTGGGATTTTTTTACAAAGTTTTTACCAGAGATACCAAACTTATTTTATTTAAAGGTGATGCATATTTACTAATTATTTTTGGTTTAGTGTTACTTTCTTTCTTTTCATCCTTGGAAATCATTTCTTTGTATAAGTCATTGATGAGTTGGATCATGATTGCAACAATTTTTTTACTTTCTAGATTTCTTGTAAAAGATGAAGAAGATATAAAAGTTGTACTTGGCTCAATAGTATTTTCTTCATTTTTTGTGTGTCTAATAATATTTGCGTCATATTTCTCCGGAATAAATCTCAGTGACTTCCTTTTGGTATCAGATGAAAAAACTATCCTTACTCTAGGAGAAGATACGTCTTACATTAGAGGAACATATTTTTACTCTAACATTGGTTATATTTTAGGTTCAGCTGCATTGATTGCATTTTTAATGAGCATTTATGTAAAAACTTTTTTTCTTAAGCCCCTTTTAGTAACAGTATTTTTAATGAATTTTTTAGCTATCCTAATTTTAGTAGAAAAAACAGCTTTAGCGGGCTTGTTTATCTCGTTAATTCTTCTCATTCCTCTATATTTAATGAAAAATTTTAAAAGTTTTTTTTCGCTTTTATTTTTTGGCATGATGGCAGTAATTATTTTTTATTTAATAAACTTTTTGATGGGAAGCTTATTCTTAGATTTTCAAATTGCAGGTTTAGAACAAAGGTTATGTGTTATAGGTTCTGCTACTAATGTCTTGTTAGAAAATCCTCTAAGAATAATGTTTGGATTTGGCCCCGACGCAACAAACATTCTCGATAATTCAAATATTAGAAACTCTATGATTAATTGTGTAAATGCAAGAGAGTACGCGATAGATAGTGGCGCTATGACTTTTTTATTCGAATATGGATTATTTTTTATTTTAGTATTTTATTTGTTCTGTTTTCACTCTTTGATAAGAATTATCTCTTATCTAAAAAACCGGAAAGAGAAGCAAGACATTTTATTTTGCATATTTTCTGCAATTATTTTTATTAACATTTGCATGCTGACAGATGTTCTAGGGACGAGCAAAGTCATGTGGCTAGTTGCTGTAATCTTTTCTCTAATTGGAATAGCATTGCAAGGGAAAGAAAACCAATTTAATAAATGAAAGTGAGGTGAAATTATTTGTGGAATATATGGAACTATAAATCGGAAAGGCCATTTAAGTTTTGAAAAATTTGAAGAAGCATTAAGTTTAATTCGTCATAGAGGTCCCGATAATAAGGGATCTTTCATTTCAGATGATAGAAAAATTTTTTTCGGGCATAGACGTTTAACAATTCAAGATTTATCAGATAGAGCAAATCAACCTATGTTCGATTCTACAAAAGAACACGCAATAATTTTTAATGGTGAGATATATAATTTCCAATCAATAAAAAAACAACTTCAAAAAGCAGGTAAATTTTTCCGTTCAACTGGAGATACCGAGGTCTTACTTGAAGCATACAAGTGCTGGGGATTGAACTTTGTTAAGAAGCTCAAAGGAATGTTTGTTTTCTCCATTTATGATAGAAAGAACTCAAAAATTTATATTTTTAGAGACATTTCTGGCGAAAAGCCTATTTATTTTTCATATGAAAACAAAAATATTTCTTTTTCATCAGAAATTAAATGTCTATTACATGAAAATCCTGATTTAAAAGAGATCGATGAATTTTCTCTAAAAAAATACTTAGCTTTTGGTTTTATTCCTGGTGAAAATTCAATATTTAAGAAAATAAAAAAGTTAGAAACAGGAAGTTTTCTTACATATTGTCTTGATGAAGGAAGTTTGAAAAAAAATAGATATTGGAATCTTCCTGGATTTCAGGAAAGCAGAAATCATTGTTCTCAAGAAGAATTACTTGAGGAATTAGATTTATTGCTTAAGAATTCAGTTGCCAACCAACTCTTAGCTGATGTCCCAGTTGGGATAATGCTTAGCGGAGGATTAGATTCAAGCTTGATAGCTCTATATGCCTCAAAAGTTAATAAAAAAATAAAAACTTACAATGTATCCTTTCCTAGCTATAAAGAATTTGATGAATCCTATTATGCAAAATTAGTATCAAGCTTTATTCAATCAGAACACACAGAAATAAACGCTGAGGATATTTCTCAAGAAATTTTGGAAGATTTTGCATTTTATTTTGATGAGCCTATTGCTGATTCATCTCTTATTCCGGCTCAAGTTCTGAGCAAAGAATTGAGAAAATTTTGTAAAGTAGCTTTGGGAGGTGACGGAGGAGATGAATTGTTTGGAGGATATAATCATTATAGTAGATTAGTTTTCATTGATAATTTTTTTTCAATTTTTCCTAAAGCTCTAAGAGAAAAAACTTCAAGAGAATTAGGCAGTTTAATGCCCCTTGGAAAAAAAGGAAAAAATTGGATTGAAGCAATTGGCTTTGATTTGAAAAAGAGATTACCAAATTTAGTTTCATATTTTGAAGAGAATATTCAAAATAAAATCTTAAAAAAGGATTTATCTTATCTAAATTCACCTCTCGAAATAGAAATTTCAAATATGATTGTTAAAGACAAGGATCTAATTCAATCTCTTACTAGGACAGATTTTAAAAATTATTTAGCAGAAGATATTTTAGTAAAAGTAGATAGATCTAGTATGATGCATTCTCTTGAAGTAAGAGCGCCTTTTTTAGATAGAGATGTTATAGAATTTGCTTTTAAAAAAGTACCTTCTAAATTAAAGGTAAATTCTTTTTCAAAAAAAATATTGTTAAAAAAATTAGGAAAAAAACTTTTACCTGAGAATTTCAATTTAAATAGAAAGCAGGGTTTTTCAATTCCTTTGAATGCTTGGTTAAGAAAAGACGGAAGGTGGAGAAATATTTTTGAAGAAGTTTTGCTCGATGATTCTTCTATTTTTAACAAAAAAGAAGTTATTTCTCTGTTTGAAGGTCAAGATAAGGGCCATAATAACAAAGATAGGATATTTAACTTATTTGCATTTGAAAAATGGAAAAAGGAGTTTAACCTGCAGCTCTAAATAATGATCAAAGAAATTCTTACCTTACTCGTATGCCCTAAATCAGGCCAGAATCTTTTTCTTAAAGACGAAATTACAAAAGACGGAAGAATTCAAAGTGGTAATCTTGTCTCCGAAGACGGAAAAATAAAATATGAAATAATAAACTTTATTCCAAGATTTGTTGAAAAAGGTAATTACGCTGACAATTTTGGTATGCAGTGGAATAAATTTAGAAAAACACAATTAGATAGTTTTTCTAAGGTTCCAATATCTGAGGATAGATTTTGGAAATCCACCGGCTGGAAAAACGAAAGTTTAAAAGAAAATATAATTTTAGATGCTGGTTGTGGATCCGGTAGGTTTTCTGAAATAGCATTAAAAGCCGGCGCAAAGATAATAGCAATTGATTATTCAAATGCAGTAGATGCTGCTTATAAAAATTTAGGTGAAAATAAAAATTTCAATGTTATCCAGGCAGATTTATTTAATTTGCCTTTTAAAAAAAATACGTTTGATAAAGTTTTTTGTTTTGGCGTACTTCAGCATACTCCTAAGCCTTCTGAAGGAATTGTATCCTTATCAAAAGTTTTAAAAATTAAGGGAAAAATTTGCGTAGATATATATTGGAAAAGATTTAGATCTCTCCTTCATGTTAAATATTTGTTGAGGCCTTTTACTAAAAGAATGAATAAAGAAAAATTACTTAAAATTATAATTTTTTTAGCACCTTTTTTACTAATGTTGAGTAGTTTTTTGTTAAAAATACCCCTTTTAGGAAAGTATTTATATAGATTAGTTCCTTTTGCAAACTATAAAGAAATTTATCCTTTAAATAATTCTCAATTATTAGAATGGGGTATTTTGGATACTTTTGATATGCTTTCTCCAACTTATGACAATCCTCAATCTCAAAAAACTCTAATAAATTGGTTGAAAGATGAAGGATTTGAAGATACTAGCAGTATCCATTCAACTTTGCTTGCTGCAAGGGGAACTAAAAAATAATCATAATGATTATTTTTTTGAATCTTCTCGCTTCATCTAATGGTGGCCAACTTACCCGAGCAGAAGAATTTTTGAAGAGGTTAAATGAGTTTGAAGCTTCCTTTATAATTTTAAAAGAAAAAAACTCTTTTAATAAAATAAACATCGATAAGAAGCATAAAATAGTATCTTTTGATTTAGGTGACGGAAAATTTAGAATCTTAAAAAGGTTTTTTGTAGAGATTTTTTATCTTCCAGTCATACTACTAAAATATAAATGCAATTTTTTTCTAACGTTCTCTCATTTCTTACCATTCTTTATTTTTTCTAAATCTATCGTCGGAGTTTCTAATCTAGCTCCCTTTTCAGAAATCGCTTGGAAAGAAGAAAATCTATTATCAAAATTTAGGCTTTTTGTCTTAAAAAAGTTAATAGTTTCCTCTTGTTCGAGGGCTAATTTAGTTTTAGCCCTTTCAAATACATGTAGATTAATTTTAGAGAAAAATAATATAAATAATGAAAAAATATTTGTTGCACCTAATGGAGTAAGTAGATTTTGGGAAATTGAAAATGGAGAGCAAGATAAATTAATTTTGGATAATCTTAAAATATCAAAAAAATATTTACTTTGCGTTTCTCATTTTCATTTTTATAAAAACTACAAAAGAGTTGTATATGCCTACTCAAATTTATCTGACAAAATAAAAAGGAATTATTCATTGATACTTGTTGGAAGTCTAAAAAATCAGCCTTGCTTCACAGAGGTGAATGATTTGATTAAGCAATTAAATTTAACCAAAAAAATATTCATAATTGATAATCTTCCCAAAGAAAAGTTAAGGACTCTTTACCAAAATTGTTCTTTATTTATTTTTCCATCTTTAATAGAAAATAGTCCTAATATTTTACTTGAGGCGATGAAATCAAAGGCTCCAATTCTTTCTTCTAATTTTTACCCAATGCCTGAATTTGGTGGTAATGCTGCTGAATATTTTAATGGATTAGACACTAATGAACTGAAGATAAAAATTAATGATTTAATCAATGATGAAACTAAGATAAAAAACATGAAGTTAAAATCTAAAATTCAATCTTCTAGATATTCATGGGATGATTTTGTAATGAAAATAAAAATTAAAATTAAAAGTTTAAATGATTTAAAATCTTGAAATGATAATACTGGGAATAAATGCATATCATGGAGATTCTTCTGCTTGTATTTTGAAGGACGGAAAATTACTTTTTGCAATTGAAGAGGAAAGATTAAGAAGAATAAAGCATTGGGCAGGATTTCCCGCGATGTCTATCAAAGCCTGTCTTGATAATACAAAAATTCGGTTACAAGATGTAGATCACATTGCTATTAATCAAAATAAAAATGCAAATTTTTATAGAAAATTGTGGTTTTCACTTTCAAACAAGCCTAATTTTAAATTAATTCTAGAAAGAATTAAAAATAGAACTAAAAAGTCATCGATTTTAGTTGATTTTGAAAAAAATTTTTCCGACTTCTCTTTTGGTGGAGGGTTTCATGAAATAGAGCATCACTTAACTCATATGTCGTCTGCGTTTCATGTTTCTCCATTTAGAAGTTCTTCAATTGTATCCGTAGATGGTTTTGGAGATTTTGCAAGCACTGCATGGGGAAAAGGTGATGATAGTGAAATTACAATTGATAAAAAAATTTATTTTCCACATTCTTTGGGAGTTTTTTATCAATCTCTTACACAGTGGTTAGGATTTAATAAATATGGGGACGAATATAAAGTCATGGGTTTAGCTCCTTATGGTAAAAATACCGAAGTTAGTAAATTAAATAAAATTATAAAAAATTATGAGGATGGTTCTTTCAAGCTAAACCTAGATTATTTCAGACATCATTCTGAAAATGTACCTTATAAATGGGAAAATTGTGAACCAAAAGTTGGAATGCTTTATTCAGAACAATTATTAGACCTTTTAGGACCTGCTAGAAAAAAAAATGAGCAACTTACTCAGTACCATTTTGACATTGCTAAGGCAACGCAATTCATATACGAGGAATCTTTTTTTAACATAATTAACACTGTTTTCAAAAATCAGAATAATGAAAATATTTCTTTGGCTGGAGGATGCGCAAATAACTCAGTCGCCAATGGAAAAATTTATAAAAGAAGTCCTTTTAAAAATGTTTATGTGCAGTCAGCAGCTGGCGATGCGGGTGGTGCATTGGGAGCTGCCTTCGCTTTATGGCACATGAAAGGAGGTAAGAGAGTATTTTCTATGGATCATGCCTACTGGGGACCCGGCTTCACAAACGACGATTTTAAAAAACTGATATCAAAAAACAAAGAACGTCTAGAGGATGAAGATTTAAAAACTACTTTTTTCGAGAATGAATCTCTTTTATTTAAGAAAGTTGCAAAATTTATATCCAAAGGAATGGTGATAGGTTTTTTTCAAGAAAAAATGGAATGGGGGCCAAGAGCTTTAGGAAATAGATCAATTCTTGGTGATCCTAGGAGATCAGATATGAAGGATATACTTAATAAAAAAATCAAAAGAAGAGAATCCTTTAGACCTTTTGCCCCGTCTGTGCTTTCAGAAGAAGTAAAAAATTGGTTTGAAGAGGATGACGATGTTCCTTTTATGATGCAGGTTTTTAAAATAAAAAATAGTAAAAGAAAACAAGTCCCTGCTATTACGCACGTCGATGGTACAGGAAGGCTCCAAACAGTCAGTGAAAAAACAAATTACCGATATTACAATCTTATAAAGGAATTCTTTAATATTACTGGCGTTCCAATGATTTTAAATACTTCTTTTAACGAAAATGAACCTGTTGTATGCAATCCAGATGAGGCTATAAATTGTTTCCTCAGAACAAATATGGATGTCTTGGTCTTAGGTAATTGGATAATAAAAAGGAAAGGTAATTAATTCATGAAAAAGAAAATAGCACTAATTACTGGAATAACAGGACAGGATGGATCTTTCCTGGCTGAATTTTTATTGGATAAGAATTATGAGGTCCATGGACTAAAAAGAAGAACTTCCTCTTTCAATACTGATCGAATAGATCATCTCTATCAAGGTCCCTTAGAAAAGAATAAATCCTTTTTCCTTCATTATGGAGATCTTATTGATGCTCCAAATGTCACTAATATAATAAAAAAAGTCAATCCATCTGAGATTTACAATCTTGGAGCTCAATCTCATGTTGCTGTAAGTTTTGATACACCAGAATATACAGCAAACGTAGATGCTTTAGGAACACTGAGAATTTTGGAGGCAATTAGGATGTTAAATCTAAAAAAAAGTACAAGATTTTATCAAGCATCATCATCAGAGCTATACGGATTGACTCAGCAAAATCCTCAAAATGAAAACACTCCATTTTATCCAAGATCACCTTATGGAGTTTCTAAGCTATTCGCATATTGGATAACAGTAAATTACAGAGAAGCATACGATTTATTTGCTTGTAATGGGATTTTGTTTAATCATGAATCTCCTAGAAGAGGAGAGACTTTTGTAACAAGAAAAGTTACTCGAGGATTAACCAATATAGCACTAGGACTTGAAGAATGTTTGTATATGGGCAATCTAAATGCCCTGAGAGATTGGGGTCATGCTAAAGACTTTGTTGAAATGCAATGGCTTATGCTTCAGCAAAAGAAACCTGAGGACTATGTCATTGCTTCTGGAAAACAGCACTCTATAAGAACATTTATATCATGGGCTTCTAATTTTTTAGGAATAAAAATAAAATTTAAAGGTAAAGGCTTGAAAGAGGTTGGAGTAGTTGAATCTATTAGTGGTAATAAATGTCCTCAAGTAAAAGAGGGCGATGTAATTATTAGAGTTGATAAAAGATACTTCAGGCCATCTGAAGTAGATTCCTTGTTAGGAGACTCGTCTAAAGCAAAAAAGAATTTAGGTTGGACTCCAAAAATTTCAGCTAAACAGATGTGTAAAGAAATGATTGAACATGACTATGAGATAGCAAAAAAGAATTCGCTTCTGAAAGAGCATGGCCACAAAGTAAATATTTCCTCAGAGGATTAATCACAATGGCAGAAATATTTATTGCTGGCCATAATGGAATGGTGGGAACCGCTATCTTCAAAAAATTATCAGAAGATCCAAATAATAAAATTTTAGTTAGATCAAGGAAAGAGCTTGATTTACAAAATCAACATATGGTTGAAAATTTTTTTAGGTCAAATGATATTCAAGAAGTTTATCTAGCAGCTGCTAAGGTTGGGGGGATACTTTCTAATAATTCTTATCCTTCAGAATTTTTATATTCAAATCTTCAAATACAAACAAACGTTATAATGTCTGCATTTAATAATGGAGTAAAAAAGCTTTTATTTTTGGGATCTTCTTGTATTTATCCAAAGTTTGCTGAACAACCTATAAAGGAAAGTTCTATATTATCTGGTTTTTTGGAACCAACAAACGAACCATATGCTATAGCAAAAATCGCTGGCCTTAAATTATGCGAATCTCTAAATAGACAATATGACGTTGACTATAGAATAGTAATGCCAACGAATCTTTACGGTCCTGGAGATAATTTTAATGACTTTGATAGTCATGTTATTCCTGGTTTGATGAGGAGAATCCATGAAGCAAAGGAAAATAAAGAAGATGAAGTAATTATTTGGGGAACTGGAAACCCTAGAAGAGAGTTTCTGCATGTTGACGAAATGGCAGAAGCTTCAATCTTCATTATGAATATGAAGAAAGAGGATCTGTACAAAAAAATTAAAATTAGAAATTCTCATATCAATGTTGGATGTGGTGATGATTACAAAATTAGTGAAATAGCAAAAATTTTAAAAAATGTAATTGGTTATGAGGGGAAATTCAAATTTGATAAAAGTAAAGAAGATGGAACTCCGAGAAAATTACTTGATGTTGATCTTATTAATTCTTTAGGCTGGAAATCTTCAAAGCCCATACAAGAAGGTTTAGAAGAGACTTATGCATGGTTTTTGAAAAATATTCACTCCATCCGCAAGTAAAAATTAAATGATTTTTTCAGTCATTACGGTTTCTTTTAATAGCGAAAAGACAATTAGAAAAACTATCGAGTCAGTAATAAAACAAGACTATAAAGAAATTGAATATATTATTATTGATGGGGACTCTACAGATTCTACTTTAGAAATTATAAATGAATATAATCAATATATTTCGAAAGTAATCAGCGAAGAAGATAAAGGCATCTACAATGCAATAAATAAAGGTATAAAACTTGCAAACGGAGAATATATCTCCATTTTACACTCCGATGATACATTTGCTTCTGACAATGTAATATCAAAAGTTAAGAAAGCTTTCGAAAAAAATAAAACAGATATCATAACTACTAACGTTAATTTTTATAATGTTAAAAAAGAAAAATTTACTAGATTAATTTCTCCCATATCTTTTAAGCCATGGAAATTGAGATTTGGCATAATGCCAGCACATCCTGGAATTTTTATAAAGAAAAAAATTCATGACAAAATTGGGTTGTATCCTGAGGACTACATTATTGCTGCAGATTTTGAATTTTTCTCGAGAGCTTTTATAAATTTTAAAACAACATACAAATTCTTGAATATTACATCTGTGATAATGAAAGTTGGCGGCATTAGTACTAAAAACTATCAAAGCTACCTCATAAGTACAGTCGAAATTTTAAGAGCTTTAAAGAGGAACAAAATATATTCAAATTATCTTTTTATTATTACAAGAATTCCAATAAAATTTTTTAAAGAAGTTTTAATAAAATGACAAAAATTTTAATTACTGGAAGCACAGGCTTCATAGGAGACTCTCTTTCAAATTGTCTTGAAAATAATAATTACGAATTAATAAAAACCTCTTCGAAAAGTAATAATAAAAAAAATTCTATTGGAGTAAATCTTCTTCACGAAGAACTTTCGGATATATTTTTTAAAGATGTTGAAATAGTGATACACCTGAGTGGAATAGCTCACAAAAATAAATTATTTTCTTTTGCTAATGATTATGAAAATTTTAAAACTTTAAATGTAGATGTTCCAAAAAAAATTTACGAGTCATCAATTAAAAATGGTGTAAAAAAATTTATTTTTTTTAGTTCAATTGGAGCAAATTATTCAAAATCTTTTGATTCGTTTACAAAAAGAAGAGACCTTTATAATGGAAGTAAATCTAAAGCAGAAGAAATTCTTCAAAGCATAGAAGATGCCGCTACCGAATTAGTTATAATAAGGCCTGGACTTGTTTATGGTCCAGATGCACCGGGTAATTTAAAACTTCTAAAGACTTTAATAAAATTTAATTTACATTTGTTTTTACCGGTTTTAAATAACAGAAAATCTCTGATTCACATAGATGATGTTTGTGAAGGAGTTCTATTTTTAATAAAGAATAAGATTAAGATAAATACCTATGTAAACTTCATCGAAGATAAGCCATACACTCTTAACGAAATTATTTCCTCGTTGGATATAAACAAAATGCAAAATGAAAATTATCTTTTTTTGAAAAAAAAATTTTTGAATATTTTAAAAAAAACTCCTTTCATAAAAAACTTATTAGAAAAATTTTTATTAGATACATACTTAACTAATGACAACCTCAAAGAATATGGTTACTCTTACAAGAAAAACATCTTTGATCTCAATCTCTCAGATTTTGCAGATCGATCAAACTAACGTGAAAAGGATTTTTGATTTTTTAACCTCATTTTTTTTGATTATAATTTTTTTACCTTTATTTTTTTTAATTTCCATTGTCGTAAAGTTTTCATCCAAAGGTCCAATAATTTATTACTCAAAAAGGTTTGGAAAAGATAACAATTTTTTTTATATGCCAAAATTTAGGACAATGTTCAATAATTCTCCTGACTTAGCTACGCATTTGATTGAAAATCCAGAAAGATATATTACTCCTGTAGGTAAATTTTTGAGATCATTTAGTTTAGATGAGCTTCCCCAATTATTTTCAGTTCTAAAAGGAGAAATGTCTCTAGTAGGTCCTAGACCAGCTCTTTTTAACCAAGATGACTTAATTTACTTAAGAGTCCAAAATGGAATAGACAAATTGAAGCCAGGAATCAGTGGCTGGGCACAGGTTAATGGAAGGGACGATCTAGCTATTGAAACAAAGATAAAATACGAAATTGAATATAATTCAAGAAAAAGTCTATTTTTTGACTTCTACATTCTTATTCTTACTGTTTACAAAGTACTTTTTAGAAAGGGAATAAATCACTAAGTCCTTAAATATCAACAACATATCCATCTACGTATTCAGATATCAACATATTTGATTTTTCCAAGTTATTTGAATTAATCATTGTGTGAAGTTGGTTTTTGAGACTTAAAATTTTATTTTTTTCATAACTTTTTTCCATTCCTTTTTTTATTCTTGGATGCTTTGTGTTCATGGGGTTTTTACTCAATAAAAGTTCTTCATATAATTTTTCACCTGGCCTTAACCCAGAAAAAGTTATTTCTATTCCTTCTTTAGTGTTGTCATTTGAAACTGAATTACCCGATAACCTAATCATTTTTCTGGCTAAATCAAGAATTCTTATAGGATCTCCCATATCTAGCAAGAAAACTTCTCCACCTGATGATAAGGAACTTGCTTGAATTACTAATTGAGAAGCCTCATGTATAGTCATAAAAAACCTATTTATATCTTGATGTGTTACTGTGACAGGACCTCCGGCTAAGATTTGATCCCAGAAAGTCGGAACAACTGAACCTGATGAATTTAGGACATTTCCAAACCTTACAATTGTGAAACAAGATAAGTTATTTGCATCTTTTTGGAAAGCTTGCAGAGAAAGCTCAGCCAGTCTTTTTGTTGCCCCCATTAAATTTGTCGGATTAACTGCTTTATCGCTTGATATTAAAGTAAAAAATTTGACCTTGTTTGTAAAAGCTAAATGACATAAATCATATGTAGCAAAGAAATTATTTTCCACCGCTGCTTTAAAATTTTCCTTTTCTTGGAGTAATGGGACGTGCTTATAAGCAGCACAATGATATATATTCTCAATTTCTTCATCTTTAATGATTTTATCTATATCTTCGATATCTTTTATATCTCTTAAAATATATTTGATAATTTTTACATCTTCATCATGACCTATACTTTCTTTTAGTCTAAATAAGTTTAATTCTGAGGAATCAATACATACTAGTTTAGAAGGACTCATATTTATTACTTGTCTGCATATTTCAGAACCTATTGAACCCCCTGCACCTGTAATTAGAATTGACTTCCCTTTAATGTTTTTTTCCAATAGATCTTGATCAGGAAGAGATGTCTCTCTATCAATCAGATCATCAAGATCAAAGTTATCTATAGTGAGTTCTTTTTTCAAAGCTCCATAGTTTTTTGGAATAGTTTTTACATTCACTTCATACTCTTCTAATTCTGAGATAATTTTTCTTCTTTGTTTAAAAGATATATTTATGATGGCCATAATCACCAAGATATTTTTGTACTCTTTTTTTAATTTCTTAATCTTTTTTTGATTACCTAAGACTTTTATTCCAAAAATTCTAAAATTTTTTATTTTTTTATCATCATCAATAAAACCTATAATTTTGTATTTATCATTTTGAGATAAATAAGCCGCCGTCTCTCTTCCTGCTTGTCCAGCTCCATAAATTACTATTGGTATAGTAGACTCATCAGATTTATTGATTAAGAATTCAAAAATTATCGTTCTGAAAATTGTAATAAAAAAGAAAACATATACTAAATTTGACAAACTTACTCTAAATGCCGTGTAAAACGAGTTTTCTAGAAAATAGACCGTTGCAAAAATGCTAATAGAATAAAAAATTATTGAAAATAATCTTGCTATTCCAACCAATTTACTAATCTCGCTCGATCTAAAGAAAGATTTATATCCATTTAGAGCAAGGATAATAGATATAGAAAAGAGATTAATTAAAATTAAAATAAAAAAATCAATTTCAGATATAACCTTTAGAAGGGGAAATAGTTCATATGAGAAATAACCTTTTTCATTAAGAAAGAAAACTATCGAAGAAGAAATAATAGAAAGGTTTAAAGTAAAAAGGTCTGCAAACAGTGAAATAAGAGTTTTGCTACTTCTTGGTAAGGAAATTATATAAGACCTTATTATTTCTATCATAGAATTAGTTAATAAATGATTTATTATATGCTAAACATTTATATACAGTAGGAACTAAAGATCAATAATTTGAATAAAGCATTAATACCGATTGCTGGATTAGGAACTAGGCTTTTACCGGCGACTAAAGCAATTCCCAAGGAAATGATGCCAATTGTAAATAAACCTCTGATTCAGCTCATAGTAGAAGAAGTTATAGATGCAGGTTTTAAGGAAATAATTTTTATAACGCATTCCAGTAAATACTCTGTTGAAAATCACTTTGATAAAAGTTTTGAACTTGAAGCTACATTAGAAAAGAGAGTAAAAAGAAGTCTTCTGAAAGAAATAAAAGCTCTTTCCAATTTAAAAGTATCCTTTCAAAGTGTTCGCCAAGGTCATGCATTAGGACTAGGACATGCAATCTCATGTGGACAAAAGATTACCAAAAAAGAACCCTTTGCTGTAATTCTTCCTGATATGTTACTTAAATATAAACATGGTAATAATTTAAAAGATTTAAAATTAAAATATGAAGAGACAGGGCTTTCTCAGATTCTTCTTGCAAAAGCCAAAAAAAAGGAACTTTCCAACTATGGGGTAGTAAAAATTAAAAAGGGAGTGATAGAAAGCATTGTTGAAAAACCAAAAGTTGATAAAACCCCATCTAATTTATTTGCTGCAGGTAGATATATTTTTACACCAGAAATTTTTAATTTCATTAGCAGGGCAAATAATTTATTAAAAAAGGAAATTGAATTAACGGATGCCATTCAAAAATTTATAAATAATGATAATTTAGTTCAAGCACATGTCATGGAGGGTAAATATTTTGATTGTGGAGGCAAAATAGGATACCTGAAAGCAATAATTGATTTTGCGATCGAAGATAAGGATATTGGTAAAGAATTTAGATCTTACTTAAATAGATTTAAAATTTAATGAAAAATTTAGTTTTAACTGTTGTTAGCGGAGGTTTTGATCCTCTTCACAGCGGCCATATAAATTACCTAAAATCAGCAAGAAAGTTAGGCGATAGATTATTAGTTTTATTGAACAGTGATAATTGGCTTATTGAAAAAAAGAGTAAGTTTTTTCTCCCTTTTGATGAAAGAAAAATAATACTTGATAGTCTGTCATCAGTAGATGAAGTTTTAGATTTTGAAGACGATAAGCTTGGTTCATGTGTTGAAGGTTTAAAAAAAATAATGAATAAGTATCCTGATAATAAGATAATTTTTTGTAATGGAGGAGATAGAGATTCAAAAAATATTCCTGAAATGATTTTAGACGGTATTGAATTTAGATTTGGTGTGGGAGGAAATAATAAAAAAAATTCTTCAAGTGATATTTTAAAAAATTGGACATTTGAAAGTGAAAACAGAAGGTGGGGAAACTTTTATGAGCTTTTTAGAGATAGAAATGTGAAAGTAAAAGAGTTAAATGTAATGCCAAACCAAGGAATGAGCTTTCAAAGACATTTTTATAGGAATGAAATTTGGTTCGTAAGTCAAGGGGCTTGCCAAGTAAACTTCAGTAAAACTACTGAGAAAGAAAAAAAGAATATTAAACTAAAAAAAGATGATTTTTTTCATGTAAAAAAGAAAGAGTGGCATCAAATAATAAATCCTTATAAAGATGTTTGTAAAATCATTGAAATTCAATACGGAGACCAAGTCAAAGAAGAAGATATAGAAAGACTTTATTATTTTGAAGAAAATTTTTAAATTATGTTTTACTTTAAAAAGATAAAAAATTTTTTTATATCCAAAAAAAATGTATATGAGATCCAATCTAACAAAGAGCTTCATCTTTTAGAAAAAACATTAAAAAAAGAAAAATTATTTTGCATAGATACCGAGTTTGATTGGAGAACAACCTACATTCCAAAATTATCTCTGATACAGATAGGCTTTAAAAAAGAAATTTTTATAGTTGACTGTTTAAAATTAAATCCATCAAAAATCTTGAGGGAGCCTTTACAAAGTGATGAGTATTTAAAAATTTTTCATTCCATTAAAAGTGACACTATAGTTTTGAAAAACTGTTTGAATATTTCTACGAAAAATGTTTTTGACATACAAATAGCTGAAAAAAAACTAAATAAAGGAAAAATAGAGAGCTACGCAAAAATTGTCTTAAAGTATATAGGTAAGAAACTAGACAAAACTGAAACTAATTCAAATTGGTTGAAAAGACCTTTGAAGGAAAGTCAGATAAGTTATGCAGTTAATGATGTTAAATATCTTATTGAAATCTTTGAACTTCAAAAAAATCTTCTAGATAAAACAAACAAACTGAATGAAGTTCTGCGAGATTCGGCATTCGAGGCAAAACTTGGCAACCAAGATATAAAAATTTCTAGATTGAAAAAAAAGAAAAAAAAGCTGAATGATATAGAAAAAAAAATCTTTCTTTGGAGAGAAAATTTAGCAAGAAAAGAAAATATTCCTCCTGGCTATTTATTTAAAGATAAATATCTTTCAGAACTTTCAAAATTGTCCAAAGATGATACAAAACTAAAGAAAAGATTGTATAAAATTATTGGAAATTCTAAATGGACAGAAAATTTTATTTTTGAAATTTTATAAGATGATTTTTTGGTTTATATATTTTTTTACTTCTATAGCTATATCTTTCTCAATTTCTGCATTATTTAAATATAGATTAAATAAATATTTGTTTTTTTTTATTTCTCTTGGAATTATTAATGCTGTTTGGTTCAAAGTTCCAGGCTCAAATGAGATAGCTCCAATTATTTCAATTTTAATTTTGGAAAATACTATCTTGGAAGCACATAGTTTCTATAGATTGTTACGACCTTTATCTTTATTTATTTTTTTAGGCTTAGTTATCGCGATGATTTTTTGGTTGAGGAGGCCTAAAAATTAATAACTTTTGGATCAATATTTTTATTATTTAAGTTAACAACTCCGACTTTATTTTTACCCTCCATAATACCAGCGCATTCACCTGGATTAAAAATTGTACATTTACTAATTTTTTCAAGTCTGTATCTGTGAGTATGACCATGAAAAATAAAATCATTTTTTAAAATCATTTTTTCGTCAATTAATTCAGGATGGTGCATTACACATATGTTTTTATTTTTTAAAAACAATGAATGAGGTTCTTCAAACAATTCGCAATCAAAATCAGAGGAAACTTTTTCTAAGCCTTTTCTTTCTTCAACGTCGTTATTACCTATTATTGCAATAATTGGACACTTTAAGTCCTTGAAAGCTAATAAAGATTTTGGCAATGAAATATCACCTGTATGAATAACTAAATCTGCACTATTTTCATTAAAAATAGCACAGATTTGTTTAATATTTTTTAGATTATTATGAGTATCGCCTGTAATGCCTAGAATCACCTATCTAGACTTTTTCTAAAATGTGAATACCACAAGCTGTTCCAAGGCCAATGACATGAGTCATTCCTAATCTAGCTCCTTCAACTTGTCTTTCACCAGCTTCACCTCTTAAATGAGTACAAACCTCATAAATATTAGCTATTCCAGTTGCCCCTAGAGGGTGACCTTTAGAAAGAAGGCCTCCAGAAACATTTACAGGCACTTTCCCCCCAAGTTCAACATGACCTTCATCAATCATTTTCCCTGCTTCTCCGTCTTTACAAAGACCAAGATTTTCGTAGTGAAGCATTTCTGCAGTTGCAAAACAGTCATGCAATTCAACTAAGTTAATATCCTCTGGTCCAACACCAGCCATTTCGTAAGCTTGTTCAGCTGCCAACCTAGTGCAAGCATTAACATCTGGCATGACCAAATCTCTATCTGTGTATGGGTCACTTGCAAGTGCAGAAGCCTTTACTCTGACGGCACGTCCCATTCCTAATTCTTTTGCCTTCTTCTCTGAGACAAGGACAGCAGCAGCAGATCCATCAACATTTACAGAGCACATAAGTTTTGTATTTGGATAAGAAATCATTTCGGCATTCATTACAACATCCAAAGGAGTTTCTATTTGGTACATCGCCTTGGGATTCATTGTCGAATGATGATGATTTTTAACTGAAATCTTTGCAAATTGTTCAAAAGTAGTTCCATGATCTTTTGAATGCTCCATGCCAGCTTCAGCGAATACGCATGGCATAGTACCTGAGCCTAAAAGACCTTCTTTTGGAATACCATCTCCGCCACCTGCTCCTCCTAAAAGACCTTTGCCCATTTGCTCAACTCCTACAGCAAGCACAACATCATAAATTCCAGCTTTAATTGACATCCAAGCTTCTCTAAATGCTGT